>Ga0233443_1001269_pt1 | contig 22789 bp, 18 predicted proteins | sample SI_123_September_2_FD_182784 | JGI IMG/M metagenome (GOLD analysis project Ga0233443, IMG submission 182784) | Seawater microbial communities from Saanich Inlet, British Columbia, Canada - SI_123_September2016_200_MG | ecosystem: Environmental > Aquatic > Marine > Inlet | place: Canada: British... | reverse complement strand
CAATGTAGTTTCTACATTGGGTAGAAAGTCATCTCAAATTCTCCGGTAGAGATGTCCAGTATTGACTTGCATAAGTTTTGAGATCCATCTGTAAGATCATCTAACGAGTGAAAGGTCAAAGTTGTGCCCTCTCGTGACCAAACTCCGCGTCTAGCAGCAAACTCTCTATTGCCGCTGTCATCTATACCCATGCCACGTCCAGTAAATGAACCTTGAGTTTTTGAATTGGGATTTGTACTCATGTTGTAGGTCATAAAAACTCTGCCATATTTCCCGGCAATTGCTTTAACTGTTATCACCCCTCCGCTGTCAGTGAGTTCTAGATTCATCATTTCACCCTTTACTGAAAAGGATTCAGAGGGAACGGCTATAGTCGTATGCCCATCTGCAAAAGCAGCTTGAGTGAGTTGTAGTAACAACATAGTTGCAGCAAATATTATAGATCTCATTGAAAACTCCTTACTTGTTATTGAACTGTCAGTATTGGAGAGTGGATTGCTGCTGTCAATGTATAGCATTTGTAGGGTTACGAAAGGTGCGTACTCTTTCAGGTTCGGGGTACGCAGGTGACCATGCCGGGGCCTTAGTATATGTAATACGTGGTCGGAGATTTTTTTGCTGGGTTGGGGTTTGTAAAGTTTAGAGGGACAGTAAATGCTTGAGATTTGGTGTTTTTAATGAACAGATAGCTACGTATAATATTTTTCTCTAAAGAGTAATGTTGTGACACAAAACGGTCTCTTACCTTACACTCAATTTGCGAAAGTAAAAGCTTGAGGGAAAAGCGAGAAAAATCAGCCGGATGATCATAAAGATCAAGAGTCGGTTTACAAATACACTCTGAAAAAGATACTCAGCCTGCCGATAGATATCTTCAGGGGTGTGGCCAGAGAATTAATCAGCGCTAGTCTGATCTTTTTTGCTGCGACGGGGGTAGCCGCGGGCATTTGCCTTTATTACAGCTTACCTTTGGTCTTCTCGTGGATCGGGGGTCTGATAGCCGTAGGCCTTCTCTTTGCTTTCTATGGCGATGATTAAAGCCTAGCGTACAAGGGAGTTTAGGCCTTATGTTACGAATCATCCTCTTATTATGTTTGCATATCACCAGTTAGTTTTAGGGAAAGACAATCTCCATATTGATTTTATGCATACCTTTACCCCATCCATCTTCAATAAACTCTAATTGTTCTGCTCCGTATTTTTCAAAAAATTTGTTTGCATGTTGGCTGGTGGCTACAAGAACTTTCCCCAGACTTTGATCTTGAATATTATCAAAAAAATGGGACATCATTTGATGACCATATCCTTTTTTATGTTGACTAGGACGAACCATAATCCAACTCAAACTAGATAAACCCTTGGAGTGATTTGTGATCCCAAAACAACAGATAAGACTTCCATTAACATAACCCAAAAAGTATTGGTCGTTCATAGATTTCAAGAATTCGCGGTAATCTTCCCTTTCCTCTACAGCAAAATAAGCAGGACAATTTGCTTCAAATAATTCTAAACATTCCTCATAGTTTGAAACTCTATAATTCCGAAATTGCAACTTAGATTTATTCATTGAGGGCTCCTAGAATCATCAGAATATCCATCTCTCAGTTTGGTTTTAACATCGGTAGTCATGATCTTTGACTTAAATTCACCAAGCTCACTCGTACCCAATGGTGACCAGATTTTAAACCATTACAACAGGGGTCGCTGGCCTATTTAAACAGCCTCAAAAGCTTTCAGATTGCGTCTCATTTGATTGTATACCAAGGGGCTTCGTCTGGTTGCTGGAAAGATTTTCCGTCGTTTAAAACAGTGCGTCTAACAGATGTGACATACTTCTGGATAGCTTCTTAGAGCATCCCCTTCTGAAGTCGTTACTTCTTGTACAGATATTGGCGTGAGCAAGGATCAAACAGACCGTCTCTCCGCAAAAAAAATCTAGAATCTTTTGAAACCCCGAATGAAATCAGCTTAAGCTGCCTTTATACAACCAGTAAGGATGAGATCATGTTGTTTGCCGTTGCGTAGGTCAGGTTAGCCGTGATCGATATCGGCCCAACCATTGAGGTCAATTCGTCCCCTAGCGTAGATGGCCTAGGTCATGGATTTGCACAGGGCACATTGTCGTGCCCGGAAATCCTGATTATGTGCAAAGTTATGAAGAGTATCTGGAGAATAGGCGCAGTGATTTCGCTACTAGTGTTATCGATGCATTGTTCGATGTGTATGTGTTTTTTAGAAAATTGTTTAGTTGAGTTTTACTAGGAAAATTCTTAACCGATAACTAGAAAACAACGCAGCTCCATGCGTGAACAACACGGCTGATGGTACTAATGTAATGGACCATCTCAACCACTGCTAACGAGTTGCCATTACTGAGTTTTGGGGTCAGTGTGAGTTTTGGGGTCAGTGTAACGACTCTGACCCCAGCTCTTCGAGAAGCGAGCGCTCCACAATGCCTTAGGTAGATTAAGCCGCCATAAAACTGTTGATAATCTGGCGGCGATTCTAGCACCACTATTTAACGATGCTGGATAGACGTTATCCGCCTGTTGCCTTTCTTGCCCGCGCGATACCGCCGGTATAGATTCCGCGTACGGCTTTGGATGCAAAAAAAGCCGGTGCTCCCTTCGGTTCGAAAGTGCCGATCCACTCTACGGTGCAGGCGCTTTCACCATTGCTCGTCACCTTAATCGTTGCAGCGTAGTTGCTGACGGGTAGGGGGGAGTCCTCGTTGATGATGGTATATTTTAATGCCATAGCGGCTGCGTCAAATTCTTCCAAGCGTTCCACAATGTTGGCTCTGCCCATTGTGATGGTCCGTACGGCGCCAACGCCTTCACCCTCTAGCGTAAATGCTTTGATAGGGCCGCCAACCTTAATGCCACCAAAGTCTCCGAGGATATCCCAGACTGATTGTGCGTTTGAGTTGACTGTTTCAATGACTTCTACTGTGGTCAAGGTGTGCTCCTTTGTTGGTTTGAACTTAGTATTACTGGGCTTCGGCCAGGTCGAATCTCTTATTGAGTCGGGCAGAATTATTAACTGAGATTTTAGGACAACTGAAGCTCGACAAATCGCCGGTAAGCACCTGCTGGGTTTTGCATCAGTTCCTCATGACTGCCTGATTCGACAATCTGTCCACCATCAACAACACAGATCCGGTCTGCCGTACGAATGGTACTGAGGCGATGGGCGATCACAATCAGGACGCGTTTTTCACGTTCAGCTTTCAACGCCTGTACGAGAGCATTTTCCGTCTCCGGATCCAGCGCAGCGGTTGGCTCGTCAAGCACCAGCACTGGTGACCTGCTGACCAACCCACGGGCAATTGCGAGGCGTTGTTTCTGCCCGACTGATAGAGTGTCTCCGTTGCGCCCGAGGCGTGTGTCGAATCCCTCAGGGAGATTGCGAATAAATGGCAACGCACCGGCAGTTGCCGCGGCAGATTCCAGCTCTGCGTCACTGGCATCTGGGTTACCGAGTCGAATGTTGTTCGCGACGGTGTCGTCAAAGACCGCCGGTTCCTGAAAAACAAAGCTAACGAGATCGCGAAGGTTGTCCACTGCCAGCGTGCGAGTGTCGATGCCATCGAGTAAGACGCGGCCCTCTGTTGGCTGAATAAACGCTGGAATCAGATAGGATAAGGTCGTTTTACCGGAGCCGGTCGCACCGACAAGGGCAACCATCTCACCCACCCGGGCTTCTAGGTTTATATTGCGCAGTGCAAGCGTTCCGTCTGGATAGGTGTAGCTCGCCTGGTCAATGCTGAGTCCGTCACGCACTGTTTCTAAAGTCTCATGTCCGTGGCGTTCATGGTCAGTTTGCTGATCTATGATCTGAAACACTCGGCGCATACCAACGAGATTGTCTTGTAGTTTGAACCACAGTGCGCCGAGCGCGACTGTGGTGAGAAGCAACTGACCAAAATAGGTCCACAGAATTCCGAAATCTCCCGGCGTCATCTGTCCTGCAATGATTGCCTCGGCGATATCGAAGAAGACGTAAATCATTAGGCCGCAAGCGATCGTCGCTTGTAGGCCGACCAGCATGACATTCATCCAAACATAGGACCGGTACTTGCTGAACGACTCTTTGCTGTCGCGATCAAACTCATCACGCTGTCGGTCGTGCGCACCAAGGCTCTGCACTGCGAGTATATTGCTCATACCTTCTTCGACGGTTGCGGTGGTATCGGCACCGGCCTCGCGGCTGGCGAGTGACCTGCGACGGGCAACGCCAGTCATCAGGAACGAGGAGATGAGTACCATGGGTGCTGCAAGCCATGCAAGCAGCACCAGAGACGGCACTGCAGAGAAGCTATATTGCATGGTCCAAATGACGACCGCGATAAGGAAGAGGTTGCAAATTGGTACCACTAGAATGTCATAACATATCTTGGAGATTGCGGGTGTGTCATACATCACTCGATACACAGCATCGCCTACGCTTTCGTCACTGAACCGGGTCATCGGTAGTGCCAATAAACGGTGAAAAACTAAACTCCGTAGCTGATGGTTAAAGCTATGGGTGGTCTTCAGTTGAAATCGGTATTCAAACAGACCAAGCAGACCACTGACCCTGCTGCTGGATTCATTCGCTAGGTTTTCGCTCTGAGTAGCGGTGTCGAGTCCTTGCGCCAGATTGCCATCGGCGGTGTCACGGGAGATGCCGATTCCGAATGAGCCAATTAGAACTATACCAAGCAAACACACGGCGATAACTATCCAGACGATTTCAAGTGGTGTCATGCCAACCATCAATTCAACAAAAGGTTGTATATAAGGTGGGATAGGCGTTGGTGAGGAACCAACCGGCAGTCCCATGACCACATAATCGATTAGAAACTTCAGGGGCCAGGGCAGGAACAGAATGATCGCAATTCCGATAAAGCTGAGGATCAACTTGATTAGGATCTGGGGCCAGTACGGCCAGACAAATTTTAATGAGCGGCCGATTAAGTTTAATATCTCGCCGGTGGTGATTTGCTTTTCGCTCAAGGCTGTATCTCCATGGACATCCCGGTTTCGGCTTCAACAAATGATCGGTAGTTGGTGTTGTCTTGGATCAACTGATCGTGGGGTCCGAAAGCGGCGACCCGGCCGTCGCGCAGGTACATCACATTGTGTGCTTGGCGAATGGTGGATAGTCGATGCGTGATCAGAAATACACACCGGGACTCACCCCATTGTCGCAAGTTATCCATTACCCGTAGTTCCGTTTCAGCATCTAGCGCCGCGGTGGGTTCGTCGAGTATCAGGATAGGTGAGTCCTTCACCAGTGCACGGGCGATGACAATACGTTGGCGCTGTCCGGTTGACAGTTTGGTCGCGCGTTCACCGAGGGGGGTATCATACCCTTGTGATAACTGATCGATGAACTCATCAGCGCAGGCGATCTTGGCGGCTTTGATCACACTCTCCTGGTCGGCTTCCGGCACTGCGTAGCGGATGTTCTCCAGTACGGAAGCGGTAAACAAGATGTTCTCCTGTGTGGCAATGGATATCTGCCTTCGTAGTGACGCGAGCGTGATGGTACGAATGTCCCTGCCGCCCACGGTGACGATGCCGCTTTGGGGGTCAGCAAGCCTGAGCAGCAAGGACATGAGCGTCGACTTCCCCGTACCGGTAGCACCAACAATCGCAGTGATGTGACCGATCGAAGATGTCATATTGATATCTGATAGGACGGGGCGTAAGCGGTCGTAGCCGAACGTCACGTTTTGAAATGCCACTCCGTCGCCGATGCTTTCAAGGTCAGTGGCGTCCGGGGCATCCATTATTTCCGGTTCAAGATCAAGAATTTCGAACACGCGGTTTAAACCAACTGCCATGTCCTGGGCGCGCCCCCAGATGGTAATGAGCGATTCAAGGGAGCCTACGCCGTCATTAACCCGAGTTGACGCAGCGGTGAACGAACCAAGGTTCCAAGCAGCAAAACCAAACCCAAGTAGCAGGTTCCGAGCATAGGTATCCGCTTCCACATTGGCATAGAGCGCTGCAATCGATTGAGTCGCGATAACCGTTAGACCGACAAGTGCGAATGCAAGGATCCCCATGGCAGTCAACATGACGCGCGCTTCGAATGCTGCCGAGAAAGCTTCCTTTGACTGGCGTTGAAATGCAGCTTCCCGTTGGCTTTCGTTGCCGGTAGCTTTGATGATGCGTATACCCACCATGCTCTCTTGGATCCAGGAGGTGAGCCGACTGTTGCGCTCGCGAGAGCGACGGAAAGCAACCCGCAGCCGTGATGAGAAGTAACGACCGAGAAATAGTGCCGGAATAATTGTGATGCCAAGAATAAGGGCCAACCAAGGGCTGAATGCCGCGACGACGGCAAGGCCAAACAGGTAGCGCCCCAAGAACATCAAGGGGTCTAAGAAAATAGAGCGTATGATCGACGTGACCATCGCGCTGTCCTGATAGATTCGGTAGATCGCATCGCCCGTTTGTGCCTGACTATGGTATGCCAAGGATTGCATTTGCAGCTGATCGATAAGGCGCACGCGCATTAGTTGGTTGATGGACTGAAAAATCCAGATACTGTACTGGAAAAGGAGCATGCCAGTGACAATCACCACCCCAAGCAGCGGAATGGTTGACCCCATCGCGAGCCAAGGTAACTGACGGCGAGCATCTGCAGATAGTTCCTCTACGTCGACGAAGACTGCCGGGTCGAGACCATAAATACCGGCATGGAAAAGCCCAAGGGGTTTACCAGCGATGATGCCGCCATTCACCAAGCCGATAATGATAAAGCCAAGAATGGTGGTAAACAGAAAGACCAGTGCCGAACACACGACAAAGTAAACGAGATGTCGAGTCAGTGGTTTGATGAATGGCCAAGTACGCAGGAAAATCTGCAGAACTCGGGTAAAGTTGAGATCATCGATTGATCCACCACCATTATCAGGAAGTGTCTGGGTGCCCGTACTAGCCATTATTCCTTTCCACCTGATGTTTCTTGGTAACTTTAGCTGCCGACATTGCGCAGGATGTGTTTGTAGCTAGTCATTTCTGCATCGCTCAAATCTTTGAAAATTATGCCTTCGTGTGTGTCTGCTAGTGCCCACAATTGTTCAGCTTTAATCTGTCCCTTGTCTGTTAGGGTGTAGCCATTGCCCGCCTGCACCAGCCACCCACGATCACTAAGGTTTTTCAATATTTCAATTACTTCTGATTGCGGGGCATTAGCGAATTGTGGAATTCCGTCTGCAAATAATTCAGGGCTATCACTGAGGAGAATAATCGCCCGCGCTTCGCTTATGCTAGTGCCGAGTGCTTCTTGCTTGGGCAGATAGGAGCTCTGATAAAGGTTCAACGCTCTGAGCATGAGAAAGTACACGTTTTCACGAAGCCGCCCCCCGGGCATGGGCGAGGGAGAAATTTGATCCTCCTTTTTGTCCAATCCAGGGTGGGCTGAAACTATCGAATAAGAGCCTTGGTGATAGCACAGCGGAGCGCGGCCCAAATCATCGAACGCAACCACCTTACCCAGAAATACCCAGTGATCCCCAGCATCGATTCTTTCATAAGATTCACACTGGAATCTCCCGGCGCAGTCCGGCAGTAGTAGGCAATCACCGACACCGGCCTCCCAATCTACTGCTGCGAATTTGTCTTTTTGGTAGCGTGAAAAATGATTGGAGAGTTCTATTTGATCCGATGCCAATATGTTGATGGCAAAGTGGCTGGCGGATTCAAATACATTGAAACTGCCTGAATCTTTTGCCAGGCTCCACAGCACAAGAGGCGGGTCCAGCGACACAGAATTAAAGCTGTTTGCCGTTATCCCAACTTTTTGTCCCTGGGGATTTTGTGCCGTAATAACGGTGACGCCGGTGGCAAAGTTGCCCAATGCACGTCTAAATGCTCTTGTATCAATATCATTACTCATACAACTCTCCAGACGGCGCCACTATTGGTCTCTATTGGTCTCGTTTACGCGAATTTATTTGGCAGTCTCCCGCTAACGCTCCAGTTCAATCGCCAGGCGACGCATATTCGCTGCAAAGGGCAGAACCTCAGCTATAGAACCCACAGTAACCAACACGCCATAAGTGCCTGATGCTCGATCAACCCAGGGGAATGTGCCAAACGCGCCTGCGCTGTTTATGTACGTGCAGCGCCCCTCAATCGGGGATTCGCACCACAGGCCAAGCCCGTAAGACCAATCTCCCATTACGCCTGGCGCGCGAAATTCATGAACTAATGTAGAAGTCTGGTCGCTCTCCATTTGTCCGATGCTTTCTTCAGTCAGCAAGCGGTGCCCCATTGCATCGGGAAGCAGTGCTGTTAGAAAGTTGAAATAGTCCTGGCCGGAAGTATACAGGCCACCCGCAAGATTCGGCGAATGAACCTCGGTGCCCGGACTGTGCCAAAACGGATGGCCGTACACACTCTGTTCCATTCCCGAGGGCGTTGCGACCAACTCATCAAAGAGTTGCGACCAGCGTTTACCGGATGCCTGCTCCGCAGCATAACCCGCGATCTGCATCGATATACCGCCATAGGAAAACTCAACTCCCGGTGCATTGTTCACTGGTATTTGAATCAGCTGCTCAAAGTGTTCCCGGTAGGGCATGCTCGGAGGGTTTTCAATGGCATGGCCCCGGCCAGCTCCGCTCGAGTGGCTCAACAACTGTCGCAATGTTGTGTTTGCCCAGTGTCCGGTTAGTTCGGGCATATAACTTTTCAGCGGCGCATCTAGGCTGAGAACACCCTGCTCAACCAATCGCATCAACACGGCAGAGCTAACCCATTTGCTGGCTGACGCAACCGACACAACCGTATTGGCATCAAACTCGCCAGATGTAACCCGCATCCTCTCAACGCCATTTCTGCCCACTAGCATCACGGCACCAGGCAACTCGAGAACCTCCACCATTTCATCCAGCGCAACCTGCAGAGACTCTCTCTGGACGTTATCGGGATATACAGGCAGCCCGCGCGCGCGCCATTTGCGTAGTGTTACGTTGAAGATCGAAACTCGTAAATACGCAGCGATCTCGCTGCGACCCATACTACCGTCGCCGTCACTATCGAGCTCGCTGAATCGCAAGCGCATCAACGGCGAGGCTTCTTCGGTTTGAAGCATGCCGTTTCTATCGACATCCATCATAGCCATTATTCTATCGACCTGATCACTCTGCCATGATGTGACGAACCAGGTGGCCATCCCAAGAGCAAGGGTGATGATAAGTAACGCAAGTTTAGTGAAGGTCTTCATCGTGATAAATTTTCCTTGCTGCTGGCTGCCCTGTATAAGAGTACGCAGACCATCACGCTGTGGTTGATCTCGAAGGATGCCTGCTTCGTGTACGGTTCGGTTGTTGTCTAACGTCGCCTATGTAGGAATCAAGCCATTAATATATAAAATATATAATAGTGATTGATGCATGGCATTGTCAACGGGGTGAATAGGTAATTGATCATGGGTGCAAAGGTTGTAAGCTCTAGGGTAACGGTAGTACGCTGTGCCGGGATTTGGACTAATCCTCTTTAGTGTATCGTCAGCTCGCAATGAATAAGGAAATGCGTTTATGAGTGGCAAGAAACGCACCCGCCTGTCGCCGGAAGACCGCCGAAACCAACTTCTGGACAGTGCCAGAGATTTGATCCAGCGTCAGGGCATTTCTGGTTTTACCATGGAGGCGCTGGCAGCTGAAGCAGGGGTAAGCAATCCGTTGGTGTACAAATATTTTGATACGCGGCTGAAGATGTTGCAGGAACTCTGGGTTAGAGAGTATGCGCGGTACACAAGTAATGTTTACGAGCAGATCTCTAAAGCAGAAAGTTTTGAGGATCTCGTGAGACTGTTCGTAAACCTCAATTTCACCGAGTTATCTCTGGGCGGAATTACCCATATTTTGGGTGCGCAGCCGGAAGTACGCGAAGTGACCAAAGATAAACAGAAAGCCAATTTACGCAGCACTGGGCAGCTTTTGGTGAACTCTGTGGAAGAGATGTACCACCTGACACCCTCGCAGGCTGGTCATCTTATCGCTCTGGCATCCGGCGCTTCTCAAGCAGCCGGCAGACACTTTGCCAGTTATGGCGGTAGCCGGAAAAAGATGGTGGAGGATACGGTCAGCTTTATTTTGAAGGGTGTAGAGGCCTTCAAAAACTGACTGTAAATTCACGCGGCAACCACTTCCGGCTTGCCGCGCGATGGATTGCTGCACCAGTGCTACAAGCCCAGGTAATCCTCATAGTTCTTACTGTAGAAATTATCCAATTCCTGTGGTGTGGCATCTACGGCGTCGAGGCTGCGTTCATAGTCACCGAAGGGGTCGCTGCCACCCTCGGGGTGCGGGTAGTCGGTGTTGAACATCAGAATATCTTTGCCAACATTCCGTAAAATCCAGCCGGTATTTTCAAAATGCAGGGGAGCGACGCGAACTTGTCGGTGAATATACTCTGATGGCTTTAAAGAGAGTTTGTCCAGACTGGCGTCAAACTTCCCAAGATGAAAACGGCCAATGTCCAAATTAGCTAGCGTGGTGGGAAGCCAATTGGCGCCCAGTTCTATGATGCCGACCTTCAGACGCGGGAAGCGCTCCAGAACACCATGGTAGATCATACAGGTTAGCCAGCGCTCTACAGCGTGGTGCAAAACAGGTATGTCATGTGCCTTGGTGCTTTCTATATTGAATGGGTTTCCTTTCAGGTCACGTTCTTCACCGGTATTCATGTACTTGGGTGGCATGTTTACGCCGCTACCGATGTGCAGCGTAACCGCCACGCCGGCTTCTTCCATAATTGCCCAGAGAGGGTCGTAGTCTATGTGAGCAGGGGAGCGGTCTTCGACGGAGTCTGCTATTACCCAGATTGTTCGAATGCCCAACTTCAGCGCTTTTTTAAGGCACTCCTGCGCGCGCTCTGGATCGTTCAGGGGCACATGGCCCACTGCCAGTAAGCGGGGATCGTCTGCGCAAAAGTCCGCCATACCGCGATTGAGTGCGTCAGCGCCGCCATACATTACATCCATGTCAGTGCGCGAAAAGCGGGCCATGGCGATGCTGGGAAAGACCAACTGCGAGCTAATTCCCATTATATCGAGCGATTCGCTTCTTTCTTCCTTCTTTGTCGCGCCGAACGCTGCCCACATATTGAGCTTTTCTCGCGCACCAAAGATGTTCGCTTTCAACGTTTCTGTCAGCTCCGGATCATTGCCTGCCAGACGCTTATCGGCCTGATCTATGATTCGCTTAAATATTGGATTGTCCACCGTCATTCTGCTGGGATTCAGGTTGGTTTTAACGTAGTCGCTGCAATAGCTCTCCAGCCAGCCAGGATATTCGATGATGTGACTATCGGCGTCGTGGATGATTCTGCCTTCGCGGTGTGATTGCTGGGTACTCATTATCTACTCCTTGCGGGTTTATGTTTACTATTATATAAATACTATACTAAAAATAAAAATGCTGAAACAATTTTTCTAAGGTCATCGCATATGCAGCTCTGTTGACCATTTTTATGAGTACATAATTTGAAATTTTGATAACGCGTGCCCACCGGCCAACACACCAAGAGGCAGCATGCCTACTCTTCTAGATAATCAGCAAATTATTGAGCGTATCCTCAATCTTATAGACAACAAGACCACTGATCTTGGCGAGATAGTCGGGAGAGAACCTGTTTCCATTTACATATCTGATTCAAGAGGCCCTGTCCTGCAAGGCTAACCAGCACCTGGCTTTTGGCCATTCCGATAAGGTGATTGTGCATTTCACCAAAACTTAGTGCAGCACCTCTAAGCAAAAAAGGAGCCAATGGCTATTGCATGCTCCCAGCCGCTATTATACATTTACTTTACTAGCAGTTAGTAGCGTTAGTCTATAATAATAATTTTTAACCTCAGAGGTAACTGATGTATCAATTTAAGCCACGAAGATGGTTTGGCAGGGCAGCAATGTTCTTGTCAATAGCCAGTCTGCCTGTAGCAACCCTTACAGCAGCCGAAGTGACAATGGAAGAAGTTGTTGTCACAGGATCATTTATTAAGGGGACACCTGAAGACTCGGCTTTGCCCGTTGATGTATTGACTCGTGAAGACCTGGAAGATGTTGGTAATCCAACAATACTCGAAATGGTCCGAAATCTCGGTGTCGCCTCAGGAAACCTTGGCGAGACCAACCAATTTCAGGCGGGCAACGAGGGTGTGAGTACTGTCAATCTTCGCGGATTGGGAGCGGCTAGAACGTTAGTTTTGCTCAATACTAAACGCCATGTGGCAACAGAAGCTGTAGGTGTCGACATTAGTGTGATGCCTTCCATTGCCATCAGTCGAGTAGAATTGCTCAAAGATGGCGCTGCTGCACTATACGGCTCCGATGCCATTGGTGGGGTGGTGAACTTCATTACTCGCGATAAATTTGAGGGAATTGAGTTACGTGCGTCCCATCAGAACATTTCTGATTCAGACGGTGATAATTCATTTAGCGCTATTTTTGGTCGCTCCATGGACAATGTACATTTTTCGATTTCTGCTGAATATGAAACACGGGATGAATTACCTATAAAAGAGCGTGATTGGGCGCTGCAGAGTTATGCTGACAACCCTCAGGCGGGTTGGTCTGGCATCGGTAACCCTGGTTCAATTTTTCCTGCCTTTGGCCCTGCTTTTCCCGGCAATTTGCTTGGTGGCGGCCAGGCTGACCCCAACTGTAATTTGTTAGGTGGGTTTCAGGATGGCGGTACCTGCCGATTTCAATATACCTTCTTCGATAATTTGATTGAAGAACAGGAAACCATCAAAATCTTTACCGAAGTTAATGTTGATATTAGTGATACTTTGTCCTTTCACTTTGAAGCCCTGTGGGCGGACATGGATATCCCTGCTTGGAAAACTTCGCCTTCTTATCCGCCGCAGTCGTTATTTGGTCCTGATCGATTTGTCTCTGCGTCACACCCCGGCCTAATTGACTTTAAGGCGCAAAATCCTGGTTTCTTTAACGATGTTGGGCCGTTCCCTGCAGCAGCTCAGGGCGCCTTTGTTAATTTCCGTATGTTGGGTGTTGCAGGACGAAATGGCCAACCCGAACAGGGCGTTCGACAAACGGAGACAAAACGTATCTCGGGCGGATTTGAAGGTGAGTTCGCAAATGGCATCAGTTTTGATGCAAGCTTGAGCTGGTCAGAACGGGACCGGACATCAAGCGGCAGTGACATGTTTATTGAACGTATGGCATTGGCATTGGATGGGCTTGGTGGACCAAACTGCGACGCGGCAGCAAACCTGGGGACGCGAGGTGCTAATGGATGTGAATATTATAATCCGTTCTCTAATGCAATTCAGACCTCAGCAGTATCCGGCGCAGTCAATCCACAGTACAACGCAGCGGTCGCAAATTCTGACTCTCTGATTAACTGGTTAACCGCTCGAACCCAGGCTGGTGCAGTGAATGAATTATTGGTTCTAGATCTGATATTCAACGGCGAATCGACTTTTGAACTTGGTGGCGGCAATATTGGCTGGGCGGCAGGCGTACAGACCCGCTCTGAAAGTTACGACTCATCATTGGCTGATATTGCTAACCGGGCGATTAACCCGTGCCCCTTTGTTGATCCGGTTTCGGTTACTCTTGGACATGTTGCCACATTAGATTGTGGTGCATCTGGTGCCGGCAGATTAGCATTTTTGGCCGCAACGGAACTAGAGAGTACCAGTCGTGATATTTATGGTGTGTTTGCAGAATTTGCTCTGCCAGTCACCGATAGTTTGAATGTCCAGTTTGCTCTACGTTATGAGGATTATGGTGATAATGGTGGAAGTACTGTTGATCCAAAAATTGCCTATAGCTGGGAGCTTAGTGAGACATTCAAGTTGAGGGGTTCTGCCTCTACAACGTTCCGTGGCCCTCCTCAGAGCTTCCTGGGGGGAACCAGCACAACGTTAACATTTATTCCCGCTGCTCTGGCGTTTAAGGCAGTTGATATTAACGGTAATCCAAACTTGGAAGCAGAGACGGCTGTTGCATTGAATTTTGGTGCCATATGGGCAACCGGAGATTTTTACAGCTCTATTGATTACTGGTCTTTTGACTTTGAAGATTCTTTCCAGACGGAAAGTGCGGCGCAGATTATTAGCGCTTATAGTGCCAGTGGCTGTCAGGATGGGGGTGCAGGTGTTGGCACCAGCAACTGCGATTCTTTACGTGCTCGCATCACACCGGAAGGTATTCCTGCGGCGGGTTTGCAGCGAGTTGATGCCAATATAATCAATGGTTCTAACATTCAAACTTCAGGTGTTGATGTTGCGGCTAACTATACATTTAGTGATGTTGCTGGCGGTGATCTGGAACTTGGTTTGGAGGGTACTTATGTGCTCGAGTACAAGTCTGACGACTTCACCAGTCTGGAAGGTCTTACACTCGCCCCAGGTGGTGATTTTGTTGGCAAGCTAAACGATGGTGATCCGTTCACACCTAAGCCTGAGTTCAAAGGTAGTCTGTCAGTTAAATGGACCTATGACTCGCATCGATTTAACTACAACCTGCGATATGTGGATTCTTATGAGGATGTACGTCCCGGACTGCCGAAATTCGCAGAGATTGATAAACAGGTGACACACGATGTGCATTATATAAGTAACATGATTGAGGATCTGACGCTGTCTCTATCTCTTATTAATATAACTGACGAAGACCCACCAGTGGCGTCAGTTGATCTGGGGTATGATGCTTTCACGCATAATCCTTTTGGTCGAATGATTAAGCTTGGTATTGCTTATCAATTGTAAGAGATAAGGATTTGATATAGAAAAAAGCCGGTCCTTGTGGACCGGTTTTTTTTTGGAACTTCTTCTCCATTGTTTTTCCCAAAGAATCTTAAGAAGTTGAAAAATTGAAAGACCTTTATAGTGTTTGTGACGGAGAAATACACAGGCCTGGTACAATCTCAAAGAACGCCTCTAACAGTCCAGTTGGGTGTCATTACCGATTGCGCCACAAGTACTCAGACCACCAAGTCAATCTTCAAGTAACCGTAGTCGGGAATTAGATGTCAAATAGTGAAAGTGTTAGCAGTAGTGCTTATCCAAGTAAGGTGCCATTAAGTTTAAAATTTATCTACGGTATTGGCGCAGCGGCGGAGTCGATAATTGGCGTTGCCTTTAATGCATTTAACTTTTTCTTTTACACCAATATTATGGGTGTACCAGGCACGCTGGCTGGTCTTGCTATAACCATTGCCTTGTTTTTTGACGCAGTGACGGATCCGCTTGTAGGGTCAATATCAGATCGATGGCGTGCAAAGCTTGGCCGGCGTCACCCTTTTATGCTTGCTGCCCCGTTGCCTGTCATGCTGTGTCTGTTCTTTATTTATTCGCCGCCTGAGAGCCTGGAATCTTTTGGTTTGTTTCTCTGGTTAACGGTGCTGACAGTCTTGATGCGCTCAAGCATGACGTTGTTTCATGTGCCTCATCTTGCCTTGGGGGCGGAGCTTTCAGCCGATTTCACAGAGCGGACCCGTGTGATGAGTATCAATACTCTGCTTGGGGTAATCGGTGGATTTGGTTTTGCCTTTGTCGCTTATGGATTTTTCTTTGCCGCCACACCTGAATTTGAAAACGGCATGTTGAATCGAGATGCCTATTATACCTTAGCCATCTCAGCCGCATTGGTTGGTGGCCTGATTATGGTCGCGTCAACTGTGTTTACCATGCAGGTTATCCCACGATTACCAGTGCCGCCTCTAGATCTGCCAAGAATTTCACTAAAGGCGCTGTTGAAGGACTGTCTGTCAGTTTTTTCAAATAGAAACTACCTAGCGTTATTGGGCGGGCTGGTGCTACTAAGTGCCACAGTGGGTATCCGTGAAACCATTGGACTGCATATGAACACCTATTTTTGGGAGTTACTACCATCACAGATTCGTTATCTAGTACTGTTTGGTGTGCTGTCATCTATCGTTGGTTTTGTCGCCACCGCAAGGCTTCACGAACGATTTGATAAAAAACCGGTGTTAGTTGGTGCCCTGGTGGTAACGATAATTTCCGTGACGTCACCCGTGATCTTACGCATGCTTGGTCTGTTTCCGGAGAATGATTCCCCGCTATTGTTGCCCTGCCTGCTCGCCTTTCACGTGGTTAGCATCAGTGCTGTTCTCATTGGAATTATCAGTGCAATGTCTGCACTGGCCGATATTGCAGACGAGCAAGAATTATCTACGGGTCTACGTCAGGAAGGGGTCTTTTATGCAGCAAGGTCATTTTTTGGAAAAGCATCATCAGGCATCGGTCACCTGTTGGCTGGTATTGCTATAGATGTTATCAATTTCCCCGTCGGAGCAGAACCAGGCTCGGTCCCAGAGGAAACCATTTTCTATCTGGGCCTAGTCGAAGGCCCCATTGCAATAATCCCTGGCTGCATTGCCATTGTCTTCTATATGAAATACAACCTGACGCGGAAAAAGCATGCGGAAATTCAAGCGCTGCTGAAAGAAAAACATCAAAGCAAACAGAGTCTTGACCCACTTTTGTCGGTTCAGGTGTAAGCCAAAAAATTTAGTTGCAGAGCTAAATGGCTCGAGAGTTATTGCTGTTTTTGGCTAAACCCTAACAATTGGAGGTACTGCCAACTTAACTGCCATTCGGCAATAATCAAACGATGACAATATCAAATATGTACAAACGATACAGATTCCCGGACTAGGTGGCCCCCCAAATCATTCAATATGCAGTATGGCTGTATTTTCGGTTCAAGCGAAGTCAACGTCGGTGTGCCGGACCATTCATTGAAGATTTACTCGCTCAACGCGGAATCATGGTTACTCATGAATCAATTCGTCTATGGTGCAATAAGTTTGGATCTAAATATGCCGCAGGTTGCGGAAAAAACACCAAGGATATGGTGATACATTTTTCATTGATGAGGTTTTTATCAAGATTGATGGCAAACAACGGTATCTCTGGCGAGCAGTAGATCAGGATGGTGAGATCGTCGATGTGTTTCTTCAAGACAGGCGAGATGCGAAGGCCGCAAAGCGATTCTTCGATAGACTGCTGAAGAAACACAAAGGTGAACCACGGAAAATTGTGACGGATAAGCTTAGAAGTTATGGTGTTGCTCATCGAGAATTGATACCAGACTCGATTCATTGCATGGAGAAGTACGCCAACAATCGAGCTGAGTTGTCGCATCAACCGACCAGGGTAAGAGAGCGGGTCATCGTTGGTCCGACACATCGGAATTCAAATCAATGAAACAAGCCCAGCGCTTCTTGAATACACACGCTGTTGTATACAACTTGTTCATTTTAGGACGTCATTTGGTATCTGCAGAAACTTATCGTTATCTCAGGTTGCGTTCCTTTTCGTCTTGGAAAAATGCAGCGATGATTTAGATCAATCCTGGATGAATTGTCGGACCCTTGAATAGTTAATTTGGCAGTACCGTTAATTTGACAGTACCTTACAGAGCATTATGTGACGTGCGAGATTTGCTTTGCCTGTCCTTGATTTTGTCTCCACTCCCCGATTGAATTATATTATAGAGTGCATATAATAGTACCTCGTGCCGATTTCGGCAATCAGACAGGAGATTCCATATGACCATGACCAGCCCGCACGTCACCGACCGAGTGATCCGCGATGCGGACAGCCACATCGTGGAGCCTCCCGGGTGGTTCGAGAACTACGCCAGCTCGCATGTCCTCGAGAACACCTCCAAGGGCATCCTTGGCAGTGACCTCCCACTCTTCAAGAAGCTCGTCGAGCGCGGCGCACAGCGCGTCGCCGGTGAGCACGCCGACGTCACCGAAGCGATGAAGCAAGACCTCTATGGACATCGCGAGAGGATGACGCAGTGGACGGCATTCGGTGCCTACGACAGCACCGAGCGCGTGGAGTCCCTCGACATCGTTGGCATCTCCAGCCAGCTCGTCTTCCCCGGCGTCAACCTCGGTCGCGTGCGCACCAAGGACCTCGACGTCCGCTACGGGGCCGCCGAAGCCCTGAACCGCGGCATGGTCGATTTCTGCGGCGCGGACGACCGCCTGTTGGGCGTCGGTTTCCTCCCCTTCGACGATCCCACCACCACCCTCGAGAGCGCCAAGCGAGACATCGAACGCGGCATCAAGGCGTTCATGATCCCGACCGACGCAATCAACGGTCGCTCACCGGCACACGTCGACTACCACCCGATCTGGGCGCTGCTCGAGGAGGCAGGCGTTCCGATCACCTTGCACATCGGTAGCGGCAAGCAGTTCACCGCAGTCTACATGGAGACCGGCGAAAAGCGTGAGCTGAACAACCCCATCTCCAACGTCGAGTCGACCAAGCCCCACGACCTCCCGGTCCTGCACCACTCGATCGAGCGCTGGCTCACCGCTATGATCTACTTCGGTGTCCTCGAGAAGTTCCCGAAGTTGATGATCGGCATCATCGAGCTCGGGTCAAACTGGGTCCCGGCCACACTCATGAACCTCGACATCGGGTCCAGCGCCCTCGGCAGGTTCGACGTCACGCTGCAGAACCTGTCCATGAAACCGTCAGAGTTCTTCCGCCGGCAGGTCCGGGTCGCACCGCTCCACATGGAAGATAGCGGCTGGGTCCTCAAGAACGTCGGACCCGAGATCCTGATGTTCAACACAGACTACCCCCACCCCGAGGGCGGTCGCGATCCGTTCGGCGCCTTCCAACGCAGCCTCGACGCCGCCGGGGCCACGAGCGAGGAACTAGACCGCTTCTACTCCAGGAACTTCGAAGAGCTCATGGGGCTCTGATCCCGGCCACTGTCACACATACCGGGAGTCAGCCCATGACCTCAACAACCGCGATCGTAAACGACTCGACGTCGCCACTGTTGAGTCGTCCTCGGGCCGTCGAGCGGATCTTCGACTACATCGACAATCGCAGCTACGTCGCGAGGAGCGCGGCGGGCATTCAGCGAAGGATACCGACATGACAACTTCATCCGTCACGATTCACGGCGACTGCGATCCTCGATTCGAAACGATTCGGTCGGTCTTCGCCAACAACTTCATCAACGACCTGGACGACGGAGCGTCCCTCGCAGTGACCCTCGACGGACAACTCGTCGTCGATCTGTGGGCCGGTGTCGCGAACATCGACCTCGGGACGCCCTGGGAGCGAGACACGCTGACCAACGTGTGGTCGTCGACCAAGAACGCGACTGCGCTCTCCGTCCTCGCGCTGGCGTCCCGCGGCGAGATTAACCTCGACGCACCGATGGCCAGGTACTGGCCCGAGTTCGCGGCTGCTGGGAAGGACGCGGTACTCGTTCGGCACGTGATGGCGCATTCTTCTGGCCTCTCGGGATGGACCGAGCCGATGTCGAACGATGATCTCTACGACTGGGACAAAGCGACGTCGCTACTGGCGGCGCAGGAGCCTTGGTGGGAACCGGGAACCGCATCGCACTATCACGCGCTGACGCGGGGCTACCTGCTCGGCGAGTTGGTCCGTCGAGTGTCGGGTCAAACAATTGGAGCGTTCCTCGCCGACGAGCTCGCAGGGCCGCTCGGTGCCGAAGTGCACATCGGCCTCGACCAGTCGTTGGACTCACTCGTTGCTCCCGTCATTCCACCAACTATCACGCGAGACCTGTCCATCCTCCCTCCGGAGAGCATCACCGCACGGACGATGACTAACCCACTGATGAGAGCCGAGCAGGCTTGGGACGAGGCGTGGCGCCGTGCCGAGATCCCTTCGGCCAATGGTCACGCCAACGCTCGCGGCATGGCGCGCCTACTCGCCATACTCGCGTGCGAAGGAGAGGTCGATGGGAAGCGATTCCTGTCCGCAGAGATCGCGAACCGCGTGTTCGAGGAGCAGACAAACGGCTCCGGTTCTCCGATGATGCCGATACGATTCGGCATTGGATACGGACTTACTTCTGCGCTCGTGCCCTTCGGCCCCAATCCACGAACGTGCTTCTGGGGTGGCTGGGGAGGCTCGCTCGTCCTTGTCGACCTCGATGCCCGTATGACGATCGCGTTCATGATGAACCGCATGGGGCAGGCTGTGGTCGGCGACGCGCGCGCCACGGGCGCGATCAAGGAAGTGTTCAAGGTCTTGCGAGCGCACGAGCCCGACCGGATAACAGATCCGTCGACCATGTGAGCTCCATGTCCACCGTCGAAACACAAGTGCCCGACCTGCATGCCTTGAGTGCGCAAGTGCGCAAGTGCGCAAGTGCGCAAGTGCGCAAGTGCTCTAGAAAATAGGTACTGCCAACTTAACTGCCATTCGGCAATAATCAAACGATGACAATATCAAATATTTACAAACGCTACAGATTCCCGACTGAGATCATTCAATTCTTTTCCATGGCAGCAAGTTCTAGGCAAGCGAACCAGAACAGCCTAATTAGTAAAGTGGGCTAAAAGAGAAGACCCAGAGTTTTGTTACATCAACGCCTACTTTTACAGCCTTCAATTCTGGTGCGCCATAGACCTGCAACCGGGTGATATTGTTGTACTTTGGTAACCTGTTTCACCCTGGCTAACGGAAAATGGCGAGTCGATAATGAACTCATGGAAGTCACCATTGATCAGCAGAACAGGCTTACCGTACTCCGCTGCAAGATCCCGCATTGCTAGTGCAATCCAGTAGTAAGGACCTTCTTCGTCTCCTCGTATTTTGTGATTTGAAAACTCACCGCCACTGCCCTCTGCCCTCTGCCCTCTGTAAACAGTGATGGTTGAATAGCCATCACTATAAAAATGGGTCAGGGTAGGGGACCGGATTAAAATGAGAATGGGAGGTAGCTGCGTTCGTAAGTAATACTAATCCGTAACGATTCAAAATGATGTTTTGTAAAACAGTCTCAAAGCCAAACGTACGCGACGTGATGGGCCATACTGAACTTCCTCCTCTCGACTATCTGCCTCCCGTATTATATTATACCTATAATAACTGCATTGTCGGAATCAGCTACTCAGCGCCTAGGGCACAGCCATTTTAAGCATCGAATTTGTGTCGCGTGGCAACTGAACTGGAGCAAAAAATTGAATAATAAACCAACTAACCTGAGATCAATCTGGTCCATGGTCTGTATCGTAGTGGCCTGTGGTGTCGGGCATTCCGTTTCAAGCGCTTCAGCTGCGCAACATCCGCTACCCGGCAGCATTGTTATTAGCGAACTGATGCCCAATGTGTCTGAGGCAGATGTCGATTGGATAGAGTTTTATAATAGTACCGAAGCCGCTGTCGATCTGAACGGTTGCACCCTGACCGACGATCAAAACGACGAACTAACATTCGATCGATCTTTAATCATCCAACCAAACAGCTATGCAGTTATCGGTAGCGGTAAGAGTGAAGAGGTCAATCAGCCTGCCGCTTTAACCAACTTGGCTTATCAATTTTCAGCCGATGATTTTCAGTTATCCACTGGCCCCGATCAAGTAGCGTTGAATTGTAATGGTGTTTTAGTCGATCGGGTAGTCTATCAAGCCTATCGCCCGGGGCCGGCAACCGATTTTCGCGGCTGGCAGCTTGAGCCTAACTCACTTAACAGTAGCGACAACGACCAACTATCGAACTGGTGTTACACCGGGTTGCCGATATTGTCAGATGAAAACCTTTATGGAAAAAATAAAGTGGCCTCGCCAGGGCGCGTCAACCCCGAATGCGCAACGAAGGCATTGCCTTATCTGCATATTAATAATCAACAGGCTGTACTTATTGACGGTATAGACTTCGACGAGACCTTAAAGATTGCAACGGAAGAATTAACTAGAGACATCGCCACAGCAGAGCTGACCATTTGGGCGCTGCGCGATCAAGTGATCACGCCAGATATTGCGAGAACGATCGCCGGTTTATATCAAGATAATATCGACAAGCTTTACCAGGCCGAGCCCTTCACTGCGATCGATTGGAATCATGCCGTTTGGCACTTTGCCTGGGCGATAGCCAACCTCTATCGCAATGGAGATAGTGCTGTTAAAGCCGAGCTGCAACAAGCATATGAAGATGCAATCACCCGTCCAAAAACTTTGGAAAGGTTTCAATTGGTGGCGACAGATAATGTGCTTGGTCATGAGATTTTAATGGGTGATGCCCACGATGCAGGTCATGGATTTGCACAGGGGCACATTGTCGTGCCCGGAAATCCTGATTATGTGCAAAGTTATGAAGAATATCTGGAGAATAGGCGCAGTGATTTCGCCACTAGTGTTATCAACGCATTGTTCGATGGGTATGTGTTTTTCAGAAAATTGTTTAGTTGAGTTTTACTGGGAAAATTCTTGAACGATAGGCTGCGCAAACCAGATTGTCGGTATGCTCGGTGGGTCTGGCGTTTTATTTGGGATTGCCTGGCAGATGAGGGTGGGGGAATCCGCTGCGCGCAATACTCGCGGCGATGGTGGTTCTGGTGTAACCAGCTATTTTTTGTAATTCTACTAGGTATCCCTCACGAATGCGGCGGACTATCCCAGTTTTTGAAGCCAAAAAAAGCCCGCTATGCAGCGGGCTTTTTTACATCTTAAAACTTCATCAAAAGCATTGTAGCCTCCGGCCTAACCTCCAATTTTGCTGTAGAAAATGGTCTGTAGGGATCAAGTCTTATTTGCTGATTTCACTAAAAAGGGCGTTAATGGTGCCTATACTCGAAAACATTATCTAACAGCTGAATAGCAGTGTGTCGCAGATGGTATTGCCGTTCGCTTTTTGTACCTGATCTTGTTTATTCTTTCAGTGAATCCACAACAGAGTATCGATCATGTCGAGCTTAACTGAGCAGGAAATCCTGAAGCTACGCGAATTGTTAGAAATTGAGGAGATTAAGCGCACTAGGTTGCTCTACACACATTTAATGGAT
>Ga0233443_1001264_pt1 | contig 22843 bp, 18 predicted proteins | sample SI_123_September_2_FD_182784 | JGI IMG/M metagenome (GOLD analysis project Ga0233443, IMG submission 182784) | Seawater microbial communities from Saanich Inlet, British Columbia, Canada - SI_123_September2016_200_MG | ecosystem: Environmental > Aquatic > Marine > Inlet | place: Canada: British... | reverse complement strand
AAGTACTTCAGCAGCCTGTTCCCCAGAACCTCTCAACATCATCCGTCGATTAATCTGAACGGAATTAATCACTTTGTCGGGCAGTCCAATATGCAAAACATTGGTTTCTGCACCTGTGTCAAGGCAAAATGCCAGATTTTTTTCACCTACCTCTGCCTTCATCACCAGCACATTGTTCACCTCTTTGATCTTATGTTTGATACCATTGTCACAATTCAAAATACAGGGGTCCAGCCTATTGCCTGATTTATCGAGTCTGCATAAGGTAATTACCGATTGGTTAAAATCAAAGATCAGTTCAAACTCTTTCAGCAGGTTAACCCCAATCAGTCCGATCACTTTCACTCCCAGCTTACTTTCAATGTGACCCAGATTTATAACATCAGCAAAAATATTCATGAAGTACAGATCATTCATTTCCAGTTTGCCAACCTTTAGTTTCTGAACAGCATCTGCGGTACCTGTGATACCACCGCCACCCTTATAGTATGAAATGCCGGCATTTCTAAAATAGGTGCTATTCAGCACCAAACCAGGTGCTCCGGTGTCCAGAATGAAGTTGCCCGACTTACCATCAACTGTTGCTTCCAGCAGGAATAATCGTCCGGCTTTCTTAAGTGGAATAGTCAGGGAGGTGAAATTACCAAGTGGTTTTGGCCTGAGCATATCATCTTCTTCATCCGGATTGCTGAAGGAAACAAATAGCAGTGCAGCTATCCACAGCATAGGAATCAGAGATACAAATATTTTATATTGCTTAGAATTTCTCACGAATAATCTTCTGCATGAAGATACAAAAATCCGGAACATGGTTCCTCAGCTAAAAGTGATGATGAAGATTCAAATCTCAAGAACCATCGGCATCACAACGGAATTGTTACTGGCCGGTAAATGGGATTATACCAATAGAATGCTCTGTTCCCCGACATTCATATTTTACTTAAAAGCTTTCTCCGGTAAACCATCTCCGCTTAGGGCAAGACGCGAGAAGTAGTCAGGAACCGGTTTCCCAAGCAATTTGTCAACGTACAGTTTTGCGAGATACTGTCCAAGCATGAAACCTTGACCGCGCAAACCAATAAACAATCCTGCATCCGGATCAACAATCATTTTTGGTTCAATATAGTAGCCCGACCAAACCGCCTGAAAACCAACCGATGACAACTCAGGCAACCAGTTTACAAATACCTCAGAAACTATCTCCAGAAACTCTTTGGAATTTATTTTGAGATTTTTGTCTGTCTCCATTGACTCAGTAGCTGGAGAGGCACAACCTATAATTTGTCCTGTCTCGGCCAACTGCTGACCATAAACTGCGGTAAAACCTTTATAATTCCTTCGATCGATCATCATTGGCAAGGGAGTGCCATCAACTCCCAATCCTGGTAATCGACGGGTAATGAAAGCCTGATGTTTAACAGGAAAAATCCCTGTATGAATATCCAGTTGTCTGGCAAACTTGTCACCCTCCGGCCCCAGTGCATTTATAAAAACATCTGTATGATACTCTATGTATTCTTTATCATGATCCTGTACAAGAAGCTTAAAGGTAGATCCATCTTTCCTGACATCGAGAAGTTTGCAGTCTTCTTTAACAGTGCCACCATTATCAATTCCAATCTGTCGAATTAAATCGACAACACGACCTGGTGTAGCCTGCCAGCAATTTTTGGTGATCATAGCAGCCTGGTATGAGCCAGCCAGCTTAGGATTGATGTGAGGTGTAATATGTTTAGCGAAATCATCAGGTGCAATCATCTCCGCATCGGACCATGCCATGGAAGCTTCCAATGCGCGATACATAGTATCGTCGTGAGCAAAAGTTACATAGTTAATTGCACGGTAATCGATATTGCCTATCTTCTGCAGATCTTTGAAAATATCAAGATTTTGATTGGCAATTTCAGATAGTTCAGGCAGGCTGAAATTTGGCCGGCCTCCGGCAATATTTCGCCAGGATGCTCCTCTTCCATAATTAATGAGAACAGGTTTTTTACCCTCCTCGGCCAGATAACGAAATAGTGCACTTCCACCAATGCCACCACCGGCAATTAAAGAATCAACTCTTACAATCTTCGGTTCCTTTTTGTGCTTGCAGGCGATTACCTCTTCCTTTAGGGTCTTTGGATAGAGCTCACCCATGGCTACCTGATTCGAAAGTGGTCCTCGTGGTGTTGCATCCCCAACGATGGAAATACCATAGTCACCGATCACCTGCTTTAACCTTTTAATGCAGCGTTTTCCGCGGCAGGCACCCATACCCAATCGGGTTGTATGTTTCACCTCGTCAACAGAAATAAACTTGCGATCGCCAATGGTCCTGATGATTTCATCCAACGAAACATCATCACAATGGCAAACATATTTCTCAACTGTTGGCAGTTCTTCGATTTCTCCGAATGTTACTTTTTGAGGATACATATCTTTTACAATAAATCCACGTACATTGGTAAGCGACGGACCATGAACATCCAGGGATTTGACTCTTGCTATGTTGGTTTTATTGGCCTTCTTCAGAATTTTTTCAACAACACCATCTCCCAGGATTTTTCCATTGTTATCTACCAGATAAACTTCAGCCTCTTTGAGCACTTCGTACTCGATTGGCATGAACAGCCAGTTTTTCTTCACACTATAGCCAAAAATCGCAAGGCCGGGACACTGATATACACAATCCATACAACCAACACACTTTTCAAAATCCAGTTGAGGAACCGTACTGGTTGAAGTTTTTGTGATAGCACCATGCGGACAGGCAAATTCGCAAGGATTACAGGCAAAACCATGCAGACAATCGATCAATACAAATGGCTTCTGATTCATTCGCTCCTCAGTTGGCATATAAGCCTGCTCAATCACTTTCAGAGGATGTTGCTGTGAATCGATATACTCCTTGGATGTTGAGAGATATTCGTCGTAATTGTAACGTTCTCCCATCTCTTCAAGAATTTCAAATGCAACCTGTTTCCCGCGAACAACCGCCGATGTTCCCTCTCCAATTCTAATTGCATCACCTGCTCCATATACGTTTCGTCCAAAAACCTCTTTCCCTTTAATTAAGAGCTGATCATCGGGTACCAGGCCCGTACAGATATTGATAGCATCAATATCCATGATGGTTTTTTCGGTTCCGGGAATTGGTTTAAAGTTTTCACACTCCGCCACAACAGCACCAATTACACCTGTATTATCATCATTAGGAATTGCTTTTAACAGGATGTGCGAAAGGATTACAGGAATTCCCAATCGACGAACACGATTGGCCTGAACCGGGAAACCACCTTCACGATTTTGTGCTTCTATAATTGCTTTTACATTTGCTCCGGCCTGCATTAACTGATAAGAGGTGAGGTATCCAATATTTCCGGCACCAACGGTCAGAATATTCTTACCGAGCAATGTAAACTCCTGATTCATCATTTTCTGTACAACTGCAGCAGTGTATACTCCCGGCAGGTCATCATTTTCAAAAGTTGGCATAAAGGGAACTGCTCCTGTTGCAATCACAAGATGATCGGCATCCACGTAAAATACTTCTTCGCTTTTAATGTTCTTAACAGCCACACGCTTCCCTTCCAGAAGATCCCAAACAGTTGAGTTCAGGAATATTCCATCGTGAGTTTCTCCTGCCAGTGTAGTTGCAATGTCGAATCCCCGCATGCCACCAAACTTCTTCTCTTTTTCGAAGAAGAAGAACTGATGCGTTTGCATTAAGAACTGACCACCTATTTCATCGTTGTTGTCAAGTACAATGTTCTCAATGTTATTCTTATTCAGCTCCTCCCGACAAGCCAATCCGGCCGGGCCTGCTCCAATGATCACGACCTGTGTCTTATAAACCTTAATGGAGTTCTCCAGTTTATAGTCGAGAACATTGGGTGTATAATCTTTTGAGATTTCTCGAACCTCATCTATTTCATCGACCTTAGTGATACAGATTCTCTGAATTTGACCATCTACCAACATTTCGCATGCGCCACACTTGCCGATACCACATTCGAGCGATCTGTTTCTATCGCGTAGTGAATGGCTATGTACCGGATAACCTGCCTGATGCAGTGCGGCTGCAATAGTTCTTCCCTTCTGCCCTTTTATTTTTTCACCATTGAATGAAAACTCGATCAATTCTTCTTTTGCTATATCAAGGATGGGATGCTCAACTATCTTATACATTGCTGTAAGTTTTAATAATGTGTGAAAATACGACAATGACATGAATAGTTTCAATGACGTTTATCAGGCGAAAAAATGATGTTCAGCATAAACACCATGGTTTAATCCCCATCAACTGGTGGCACCACTTAAGTGGTGCCACCAGTTGATCTCTATTGAAATAATCTGTATCTTTATGTTCTAACTAAACTAACTTCAACATGCTTTATCATCTTTACAACCAAGGGAATAAGGGTTCCCGTATTTTCTTTAGTGATCAGAACTATATCTACTTCCTGCAAAAGGTAAAGAGGCATCTTGTACCTCACTGCGAAATTATAGCATGGTGTCTGATGCCCAATCATTTTCACTTCCTCATTTTCATGGAAGAAAGAATGAGAAACATAAAAAGTGGAGTAAAAGTGGGCAAAACAGAGCTTAGCATCTTTAGCAACAATCTTCGTGTAATGCTAAGCAGTTACGCCAGGGCCATTAACAAGCAACAAGGTGTGAGTGGTAGTCTTTTCAGGCAAAATACGAAAATGAAAAAATTAGGCCAGGTTATTCTTGGTGGAAGCGAAGCGGAGATTCCCAACTATGCACAAAACTGTTTCATTTACCTACACCAGAATCCTTATGCAGCGGGACTTGTAAATAAGATTGAAGACTGGCCATATTCATCATATCGCGATTACGCAGGGCTTCGTCCTGGAAGAATCGTTAACCGAAGATTAGCCTGTGAACTGATTGGATTTGAAGAACAGGACTTTTGCGAAATAGTAACTGGTGGCACCACTTAAGTGGTGCCACCAGTTTTGGCTATAGTTCGTACTGGAAATGAACAAAGCCGAATATTTGAGGATCAAACGTTGACATATCAGGAATATAATATTGCCCATCAACAGCAATTTTAACCTTCTTTGTTGGTGAAAACTGGATACCACCGATGATATAATCACCATCACTTTTCGGATAGGTTTTAATATCAATTTTCTTAGCCCAGCTTTCATGATCATTTGATTGGATCATGTCATATCTGCCAAAGAGCTCCCACTTTTTCGCCAGGAGATAGGATGCATACGCAGAAATACCAACTCTCATTTTATCCTTCAAATAATCTACATTGGTTCTTTGATTCACCTCAAACCCGAATGAATATTCTTTCTCCTTGTAGCCAACAAAGAATGCACTGTTACTGGCCAATTCTCCTTTTTGAGCAAAATCAGAGTATAGATAAAGGTGAACATTCTTGATCGGTCTATAGGTTAGAGCCAATCCACCTTTATAGGTATTATCCGACTGCACATCCTTGTATCCCTCACCATTCATAACCAGCGCTTCTATCTTCAGGTTGGAAGCCAGATCATAGGCGACCGCAGCTCCTATATCTGCGCTTGGTCCATATCCATAATAATCCTGGAATGATTTTTTTACATACTTTCTGGTCCAAAACTTTTCCTGATACTTAAACTGCTTCATTCCAATTACTCCAAATCGAAGCGTTATCGCATCAATCTTGTACTGGAGTTGAGCTAACTTAAAGTAAGCGTACCGCTTTGAGCGATCCCCATCTTCAGTTTCGATCGGATTGCCAATATCGAGTTTAATGTCAGCAGAGAAGTGCTCAGTCATGCTATACTTGTAACCAAAGTATGCTTGTGAGATTTCAAAAGCTGAACTATTATCTTCACCTAAAAGTCCGCTATGAAAGTTGCTAAAAACTTTACCATAAACTTTTCCCGAAGGTGTAAACTCTTCACTTTTTTGACCCAATACAGGATTGAAAAGCAGCATGGCAATTGCCGCTAATAAAATTGTAGTTTCTTTTCTCATAAAAAAATATTTAGTGATTGTAACACAAAAACTGTCCATTGCTTCAGCGGGTTCTCCCAATCCCTACAATGGACAGTCTATACTATTTCTTATTTACTTTCCTGAATAAAATCTCTTTGAGCTTTTAACAAATTCACAGAATACAACAAGAAGTTTCTTGTTTCATAAATTAGAGAGAAGTAAAGCATGCTGTTTCTTGTACCAGCCTCATCGCGTTTCAGCGTTTTAATATGCTCTTTCTTAAGTTTCTCCAATCGATTGATAAGATCTTCCTGCTGTTCCTGAATTACATCCAGTTCAGAATAATCGCTGGTTTTAATTGCGCCAATCAGATTACCAAACATCAATGAAATATCTTTTGAGATGCCCTCCAGATTCCTGGACTGCTTTTCCAGTAATGCTTTGTGGTTGTTATTCACATGCTCAAATGACGGTCCCGTAATGAAGGTTAAACTATGGGCCATCTCTCTTAGATAATCGAGCACCTGAACGTAGTAAGGTCCTGTTTCAATAGAATCATCTTCCAGTTTTCGAAGAGTTTTAAATACTTTGTTCTTCAGCTTTTTAGAAGCAAGATTGAGATCCCTTACCTTCTGATCAGCAGAACCCAGAACTTTCCGATCTTCATTTACAAGACCGTGAATGGTCTTTTCATAAACCTCAACAAAATCAGTCATGTTCGTTGAAATATTGTCAATACACTTAACTACGATATTTTCTTTTCTAACCACATCTTCTTCATCAAGATCTTTGGTTGCAGCCTCAGCTGACTCTTTTCTTTTATGAACCACGTGAGTTCTGTAAAGAACGATAACAGCAATGATAACTAACAGTGCGATCGCATAAATACCACCCCATGAAATAAACATTGCCACCAGGAACGCAACAGTAAATGCGATAAAAGCAGTAAAGAACCAACCCCCAATTACAGCAATTACACCAGTTACTCTGTAAACAGCACTCTCTCTGCCCCAGGCTCGATCGGCGAGAGATGTACCCATTGCCACCATAAAGGTAACGTAGGTAGTAGAAAGTGGGAGTTTTAATGATGTACCTATGGAAATCAGAATACTTGCAACCACAAGATTGACAGAAGCTCTTACCAAGTCAAAGGCTACAACTTCTTCACCACCTTCGGTTGTTGTTTCGTATTTTGATTGATCGAATCGCTTATCAACACCTTTTGTAATAAAGTTAGGTGCCAGTTTCCTTAAACCATTATTGAAATTAATAGCACCACGGACCAATGAACGAGCCATAAAAGAAGAACCGAACCGTTCATCCACTTCGTCCTGATTACTCAAATCGAGCGAGGTCTTAACTACGGACTTAGCTTTCTTCGACAACCATAAGGTGATCACCATAATAAGACCTGCAATAACCAGATAGAGTGCCGGAGTTGCAACCTTACCCTGTAGTTCAGTCATTAAGAATCCTTCAGGATTACTTGAAGCAGATTCTGTAAACGCCTTGAAGGCTTCAAAACCAGCCAGAGGCACACCAATAAAGTTTACGAGATCGTTTCCTGCAAAGGCCATTGCAAGAGCAAATGTTCCGACGATTACAATAACTTTTAAAATATTGATTTTGGTAATCCACATTAATAACTGCAACAGAATGGTCCAGCCAATAAAACTGTATAATATGATGAGAAATGCATTGTGTTTAACCCAGTCCTTAAGAACCTCACCATTCTCCATTTCATAACTTGCGAAAGATGATCCTTTCAAACCCTTAATTAATATAAAATAGGTTATAGCAGTAATAGCAATACCACCCCAAATCGCCCCAACATATTTCACATTCTTCTTAAAATTAAAGGAGAAAGCTAATCGGGTTAGATATTGTACCAAAGCACCAACGGAAAATGCTACCACAACAGAGAGCAATATTCCAGATATAATGGCCAGGGCCTTGGCCGAATTAATGTAGTCTTTCAACTCCGCAATCTTCTCAACACCATCTGCAGTAACAATCATTTGATCTCCGGCAGTTATTTTCAACACTGAAACAGCAACCGCAGCTCCCAGCAATTCAAACACAATTGACACAGTGGTTGACGTTGGCATTCCAAAGGTGTTAAACAAATCCAGCAGAATAACATCGGTAATCATCACAGCCAGGAATATGACCATGATCTCCGTAAAGTAAAAATACTGTGGGTGGAAAATACCTTTCCTGGCCACCTCCATCATTCCACTAGAGAAGGTTGCGCCAAAGAGTACACCTAAACTTGCCACAATCATAATTGCCCAAAATGGAGCGGCTTTAGAACCAATAGCTGAATTCAAAAAATTAACAGCATCATTACTTACACCTACTACCAAGTCGGAAATGGCGAGTACAAACAGCACAACGACCATAATGATAAAAATAGTTTCCATAATTTGATTAATAATTATTTATGTGGCGAAAATACTATGAATCAATTCGGCCAATATTAATTTAATGTTAACTCTTTGTTTATTCAATATGAACAATTGGCATTCCCTAAGTAAAAATCACAATTCTATAGACCCTTTAAAATCAAATTTAATAATTTTGTCTGGTAAACAGATACATAGAGTTATGAATTTATCTGCTCCGAGGCACATGGCCGTAGTCCTCTCGCTACTAATCGCGCTATTGACCGGCATCCTGACCATCATGTTTGTATTTACCGAAACGACAAAATTTTATGAGCTGTGGATTGCTTATGTTCTATCGGTTTTTATCATTTTCTACATCATCCTTTATTACGCATTAAACAATTTCATCATTCAACGCATCAGGCCCATCTATAAAACCATTCACAACATCAATATTCCTGATAAGAAAATCCGGGAGAAGCTTGAAGACAAGGACATCATTGCCGTAGTAAACCAGGAAGTTCAGGAATGGGCATTTTCAAAAGCCAAAGAAATTTCACAGCTGAAGCAGATGGCGAAATACCGGAAGGAGTTTCTCGGTAATGTTTCACATGAATTGAAAACACCTATTTTCAATATTCAGGGTTATATATCAACACTTCTGGATGGAGGACTGGATGACGATCAGATCAATCGAAAATATCTTGAACGAACGGATAAGAGTATTAACCGCCTGATCACGATAGTGAATGACCTGGAAACTATTTCGCTGATTGAATCCATGGATCTACGATTCGAGATGGAAAACTTCGATATCGCAAAACTCATCGATGAAGTGTTTGAAATGTACGAAGAAAGAGCTCTGGGCCGAAAGATTGAATTAAGATATAAGTCAAAACCTATTAAGCCATTGATGGTAAATGCCAACCGGGAAAAAATATTTGAGGTAGTTTCCAATCTTGTCAATAACTCAATTAAATATGGAAAGGATCGTGGTTATACTCAAATTGATTTTCTGGATATGGATAAAAATATCATGATCGAAATTGAGGACAATGGGATAGGTATATCTGAAGAGGATCTTCCCCGGATTTATGAAAGATTTTATCGTACGGATAAAAGCCGCTCACGTGATATGGGAGGAACAGGCTTGGGGCTGGCCATTGTAAAACACGTTATAGAGGCTCATAAACAGACCATTAACTGCCGAAGTGGCATTAGCACCGGAACTTCATTTACTTTTACCTTATCAAAATCTAAAATGAAATTAAATTTTTAATATGGACACGACTGAGCATAAAATTCTTTTGGTTGACGACGAGCCTGATATTCTTGAGTTCTTAAGCTACAACTTAAAAAAGGAAGGTTATAGGGTATATACTGCCGACAACGGTGCGAAGGCGGTTGAGATCGCTAAAAAGAAAAACCCACATCTGATTATTCTTGATGTGATGATGCCGGAGATGGACGGAATAGAAACTTGTGAAGAGTTGAGAAAAAATTCGAAGCTCGCCAATGTAATCATTGCTTTTCTCACTGCCCGTGGTGAAGATTACAGTCAAATAGCCGGATTTGAAGCAGGAGCAGACGACTATATTTCAAAACCTGTTAAACCAAAAGTGCTGATCAGCAGAATTAAAGCACTTTTAAAAAGGTATTCGCTTTCAAGTACAAGTTTAGCAGAAATGGCAGAAAGCAATACCATCGAAATCGGTGACCTGAAAATAGACCGGGAGAAGTATCTGGTTTATCGGAAAAAGAAAGAACTCTACTTGCCCAAGAAAGAGTTTGAGCTACTGCTGCTGCTTGCATCTAAACCCGATAAGGTATTCCTGCGCGACGAAATTTACAATGCTATCTGGGGTGAAGATATTATTGTTGGAGACAGAACCATTGATGTACACATTAGAAAACTGCGCGAAAAGATTGGTGAAAAAACCATCAAAACCGTGAAGGGTGTTGGATATAAATTTGTGGTGTAGCGGCACAATGCTTTGTGCCATTACACATTGCCTTATGCTGCTGCACTCTTATTGTAATCATGAAACTCCTTACAACAATATGCGGGGAATAAAAGCCATGAGATCCCTCATCTATCGCTCGGTTCAGTTAGTCTAAATGATTTTGAACAGCAAAATCATAGTCTCACTGATTTAATTCGCCGGGTATTCCAGAACAAATCCTGCAGATACTTTTAACTGATAACCCTGGCCGGGTAACATTTCTCCAATCAGGTTAATAGCCCAGGCCGGCCAGTAAATTTGGCCATTCCCATCTTTTATTAAAACAATGGAACCTGCATATTGGGTGAATATATCTTCAACGGTAATTGGCAGGTATCTGGGATAGCTAATCATGTGCCAGCCTGCATCGAGGACCATGCTCAGGCTATCGGGTTGTACTAACTCACCGCTTAATCGGAACCGGGTAATGTCTGACACTTTGATCAGGTAACCCGATTCAATGTTCCAGTTCCCAATCTGATTTACATTGTATTGCGGCCAGTAAACACCACCAAGCCCATCTTTCATGAGAAGGACTGTATCACCTAAGTCAGCCATAACATCGGTCATGGAAGTGTCGAAAGGATTGATGTAAGCTGAAATAATGTTCCATCCCTGATCAATATCAAAGTCCTGAAATTCAATATCCTTGTATTTGGCTATGTAGCCATCGTACCCGAAAGTTGGAGATTCGATAATTGAAAGATTATTGCCCAGCTGGAGGGCTATATTGCCTACTTCTCCACATAAATAAACATTGTTCTGCACATCAACCGCCATTCCTGTACCATCGTCAGAACCCGAACCTCCACCACTTATATCAAGAGCCTAGGCTAAATGGCCATTGTCTCTATATTTAATTAGGAATGGGATATAGTACAAATTTGAGGTATCTCCTGGTAGAACATATTCTAACAGGTTAAGCTCGTCACCGCGAGAGTACCCGGTAATCCAAATATTATTATTGAAACTCACTTGCATATCCTTTAACCTGAGCAAATCATTTGCAAATCCAATATTAGCCCAAACAGGTATCCCAGTTGAATCGAAACAAACAACTACAAATTTTGAAGAGCCTGGATCGCAAATTAGTTCAATACTTCCAAAAGTAAGCGTATCATTGGCCCATCCTCCATATGCACCTGCAATGATATTATAGTTGGGTAAACATTCAAGCTCATCCATAGCAAGCGAATTAGGAAACGACCGGAGCCAAACTGGATTTCCTGCGGAATTTATTTTCATAAGAAAATTATCGTAAAATGGGCTTTCCATTGAGATAAGTTGACCAGGTATTTGCATCGTATCCTCAAATTGACCAGCAACTATCACAGAATTGTCAGGATTGTATGCTAAACTTCTTGCCTTATCGGAAGAAATCCCTCCATTGGTGTATAACCAATTGAGGGCTCCATCCGGATCAAGTTCGGCTACAAACATATCACCATCACCATAGAATAGCAGATTTTGATTGTAAAAATATGTACTCCAGTTATAATAACCGCAAACACCAATATTGCCTTGTGTACTTAGGTCCAGATCCTGAATAAATCCTCCCGTTGATCGTACCCAGCATTCATTACCAAGGGAATCATATTTCAGAACAAAGGATGATCCGTTGTGCCAGCTGTTGGCAAATCCAAATCCTATTCCACTACTAATTCCATATATGAATATGTTCTTAAACCTGTCTACTTTCATTTTCCTAAAATCAACATTTCCAACAAGTTTTAACATTAGTGGATTACCGTTAGTATTTGTTTTTATTAAGAAGGAAGTTAATGCCTGAGAAGGAATCATTGATCCTTGATATGTAACTGAATCATAATTATTACCTATCATGTAACAGTTTCCATCCATATCACAAGATATATCTTCCATACTAACATAATCATTGGAACTAACGATATGGCCCCACTCCCATTGTTGGGCAACACTTATCTTCATGAGTGAAATTAGAATAAAAAAGAGGGTAATTTTAGATTTATTTATATCCATATTCAAAAAAAATCAATGCAGAACTTCAACATACCCCATTACGAGCAAAAACATAATTGGTTCAATATTAACTTCTGACTTAGATGGCTAGAGAACAACCAACTTCAATTCATCATTTATATCACTTCCTAATATCAATACTTGATAAATACCTGGTTTTAGTTCATCAACATTCAAAACAATTTGCTTATATCCGACATCATACTCTTTCACAGGCACTGTTTTAACTATTTTTCCCGTATAGTCATAAATACGTACACCTAATTTATTCCTGAACCTTTGGTCAAAACTAATCACGCAGGTTGCCCTTACCGGATTTGGAAATGCTTTAAGCTTGCTCACACACATATCGAGCTGTTCATTTTTGTTTTTACTTTCTATTGATCCTACAATATCAAGCAAATCATCTTTGTATGTACCATCGGATTTTCAAAAGTTAGGTTGAATCTGTTGCTCGTTGTTATAAACATCATCTCCAAGCCTGCAAGGATTTAAAATCTCGAAGACTTGATTCAAAAATTTACCTTACCTTTGACCCGAATTAGTGGTCACGCACCGGGCGTGATAATAGGGAATCGGGTGAAAATCCTGAACAGTTCCCGCTGCTGTAAGCTCTTTTAACTCTTTGATGATCTTCATGCCACTGTTCGTCAGCCGACGGATGGGAAGGCCAGTCAAAAGAGGAGAGTAAGTCAGAAGACCTGCCATTGATTGCATTTACAAGCTTTCGGAGAAAGGGCTTTTGATGAACTCTACGTTTATTCCAGCTTTTATCCGAACTATTTAAATTTTAATTATTATCTAAAATTGAAGAAATGGTTCGAAAAATTTTACTCCTTTTTGTGGCTCTCATTGTTCTGAGCCAAAACTTTTTAAACGCACAGTTTTCCAGTTCCGACATCCAGTTCTGGACAGGTACCGGTTCAAATGAAGTGGTACTTATTATTGATTTTAATGATGGTTCATCCAACGATTGCTGGGCATGGGGTTATCGTTTCGCTGGTAGCAAAACCGCTGAAGAAATGCTCATTGAGATGGCCTCGGCTGACAATCAGCTTGAAGTGAATCTGATGGGTGGATTTCTTAATGATATCCTATACAGCAACCAAAGTGGAATTGCAGCAAGCCCTTATTACTGGAGTACATTCAGTGGTACAAATCTGGAAAACTGGGTCATGAACATGGGGCTGTCAAGCACACTCGATGATGGAGATTGGTTTGGCTGTTCCTATACGGATGTTGACTCGGTTTGGAATCCAATCCATTTGCCTGAAAATCCAATGCCGGCTCCCACAACTTTTTCTGCTGCTGAAGTAGCATTTTGGGTTGGAGCCGGAACCAACGAGGCTGTTCTGGTAGTTGATTTTAACGATTCGGCTACAACAGAATGCTGGGCCTGGGGTTATCGTTTCGATGGCAACAAAACTGCTTAAGAAATGATGAGTTCCATAGCCGGGGCCGATGGACTCATGGACATCAATCTGGCAGGTGGATTTCTCAATGACATCCATTATGACACACAAAGTGGAATCTCCGCATCTCCTTATTACTGGAGTACTTTCAGCGGAACAAACACTTCAGACTGGACCATGAACATGGGACTCACAACCGTGCTCAACGACGGAAGCTGGTTTGGTTGTTCCTATACCGATGTAGATTCTTTATGGAATCCCATCAACTTACCTGAGAATCCTGATGCAGCACCAATTACCAATAAACTGAATGAGCTGGATGAATTCAATCTTGAGATATATCCAAATCCATGCGTGGATCAGATTAATATCACGGGAGATTTATCTGATGTGAGGAAAGTATCGCTTTCAGATCTGACCGGTAAAGTGGTACATTCATCAAGCGTTGAACTTAACTACATTATGGTGTCACTGCTTCCTGCAAGTACCTACCAGCTTCAAATATTTACAGACAAGCACATTTATAGCAGAAGTATTGTTAAACAATAAGTACGCTCATGATAAGATTTCTTCTTTCATTGGCATTAGTACTTTTTGGTCCTACCGGGCTTATGAGTCAGTATGCCCCACCAGCTGGTGAACCAGGATCTACGGCTATACATGCAGATAGCAGTATTATTGTAGCCTGGGCAAGTGCCTGTACAATCGACCGCGGACCCTTGGATATCAGTCAACCATCCATTGGACTGACAAGCTATGGACAAGATACTGATGGAGTTGGTGCAGCAGATAACATGGTGGTAAGCCTTGGTGATGGCGGAATGGCAAAACTTAAGTTTGACAATCCCATTAAAAATGGACAAGGTCCCGACTTTGCCGTTTTTGAAAACACCATTTGGGCCGATTTTCTGGAATTGTGTTTCGTTGAAGTAAGTTCTGACAATTCCACCTTCCATCGCTTTCCAGCCATTTCCTTAACTCAGACTGATTCTGCGATAGGAAGTTTTGGTTTGCTAAATGCTACGAAATTACACAACCTGGGTGGCAAGTATGAATTGATGTATGGTGTTCCTTTCGACCTGGAAGATCTGGCAGGAACAGTTGGTCTGGACATCAATCATGTTACACATGTGCAATTGGTGGATGTAGTTGGAAGTTTGGATGCATCATATGCCAGTTATGACTCACAAGGTAAGGCCATCAACGATCCCTGGCCAACTGCATTTGAGTCCTGTGGTTTCGACCTGGATGCTGTTGGTGTAATACATGAGGATGTAACCAACGTAGAGGATGCCGGAACAAGGCCATTCAAAATCTATCCTCAACCGGCAAATGATTATTTGCAGATTTCGAATAAGGATCAGGGAAGAGTATCAGAGTACAACTTTTTCGATCCGCAGGGAAGATTGATTAAAAAATCATGGTCGCGAGCGAGGGAATTCAGAATAGATGTTTCGGATTTAAGAAACGGCTTTTACATGCTACAGATCGTGAGTGAAGGGATTTCATTTAGTCAAAAGATTCTAATTCAAAAGAGTTGAAACTAAACATTAAAATAGTCTGTTTCATCATTGCAATCATTGGCCTGACTCCCATAAAGAGTATAGCCCAGATGATCCTGGATACTGTTCTGGTTTCTGAAATATCAATAATGACCGATCGAAATCTCAGTACGATTGCCATGAAAAAGATTGAGATTGATTCCTTAACTTTCTCTAATTATGTGAATGACGACCTTAGCGAATTGCTGACCAAAAATTCCAATCTCATTATCAAAAGCTATGGAAAAGGAAGTTTGTCAACTGTATCGTTTCGTGGAACAGGTGCCTCCCATACACAGGTACAATGGAATGGATTAAACATTAATTCTCCATTAACCGGCCAGGTAGACTTCTCGGTGATTCCGGTCGCCTTTATTGATGAAGTAAGCATTAAACCCGGGAACAGTTCCATGGAGGATCAATCTGGTGGTTTAGGAGGAGGTATTATCATCAATAACAGAGTTAAATGGGACAGCCTCACTCACTTTAAACTTTCTAAAGAGCTATCCGATTATTCAGGTAAAAGCACTTATTTTCAATTCAAAAGTGGAACGAATAAGATTCAGTACAAAACCCGAATTGGATATGAATCTGCAAAAAATGATTTCACTTATTTGAGTGCAACTTTGCCCAGGGTTGAAACAACACAACAGAATGCCGAAACTCAGATTGCCGGGATCGTCCAGGAAATTTACCTGAGGCCTGACACAAAAAATCATATTTCCTTACTTGCCTGGTACTCTCTGGCTAACAGAAATCTGGCTCCTTTGATGAGTTATGAAGGAAACGGGCATAACGAAAGCTCAAAAGATAAAATGTTGAATGCATGCGTCGAGTGGAAGCGATACGGAGATAATCACCGCTGGCATTTTCAATCCGGTATCATGCATCGTGAGAATGAATATGAGCTCTTTCGGGTATTGTCCGGAGGAAGCGTTTTCAGTAATTACAATGCTGCAAACAGATCATTCACCATCAATAACCAGATTAAATACAAATGGAAACCAGATCAAAAATCTGTGATCGCAACAGGTGTTAATATTGATTATCATCAGGCTGAAATTATTGATAAAAAGAATACTGTCATTCTAACACCCGACCGATCGGAAATGAAATTTAACCTGCTGGCCACAAGAGAGCTTAGTCAGCAATGGGCTGTTTTTGCCCTTTTTCGCAGCGAGTGGATGGACAATTACTTTGTTCCGCTCATTCCTTCAGCCGGTGTGGAATACAAACCTTCTTCTATAAAAAATCTTAGCTTTCAGATGAATGCTGCGAGAAATTTTCATCATCCGACACTTTTCGATTTGCATTATCAACCCGGAGGAAATATCAATCTAAAACCGGAAACAGGAATTACAACAGAGAGTAATGTGCTTTATAGTTTCATGCTGAAAGGCCTAAAAGTGGCTTTCAACCTTGGAGTTTATAACTCGCTTATCGACGATTGGATTCTGTGGACAGATACGGACTATGGCTACTGGACCCCGGTTAATATTCAGAAAGTAAATGCAAGGGGATTGGAGATAAGCAAGGAAATGCAGCTTAAATTATCCAGTCTGAGCTTAGCCTTGAATACCCAGTATAGTTATAGCAGAACAAGCTCAGAAAGTACTTCAGCCGAGTTTATTAATATTAAAGGGCAGCAGCTCATTTATATTCCAAAGCATTCGCTGAGGGTTGCTTTCGATTTGAAAGGGAATGGCTGGTTTGTACATCTGTCTGACTCCTATACCGGTGAAAGGCCCGTGGTTCTTTCGCTTGAAGAAAATTACAAAACCCCTCTCCATGCCTATAACCTGGTGGACCTTCATGTTGGCCGGTCAATCACGGGTAATGTAAGATTGAACTTTACTTTAAAAATACACAACCTGCTGGATATTGATTATCAAACAATCTATATGATGGCAATGCCGGGCAGATACTATTCATTACTAATAAGCACAGAAATCTGAACATGATAAGAATTGTAAATACCATCCTGATTCTATTGCTTGCTTTTTCTTTCATTTCATGTGAAGAAAAACCTGATCCGACACCGCTTACCCTGATGGAAAATGTTGTGTATATTCTGAATGAAGGAACGGCAACATTCAATAACTCATCACTGAGTATTTACTCACCTGATTCGAATCGGGTTGAGAATAATGTTTTCGAAAAGGTCAATCAGGTGCCCTTTGGAGATGTTGCACAATCGATGGTAAAAACGGATGATTTGATCTACATGGTAATTAATAATTCAGGGAAAATATACGCAATCGACAGTGAAAGCTATGAATTTGCCGGTAAGGTAACAGGCCTTACTTCTCCAAGGTACATTGCCTTTGCCAGTAATGAAAAGGCTTATATTTCTGACCTTTACGATAGTGTAATAAGTGTTTTTCATCCAAAAACTTTCGAGCTACTATCTCATATCGATCTGGGCCGAAGCTCCGAACAGATGATTGTTAAAAACAACTATTTATATGTTCTAAGCTGGTCGTATGACAGAATGCTCACCAAAATTGATATTCAAAGTGATCAGATTGTGGAAAGCCTTGAGATTGGTTTACAACCGCAAAGTATGGTTGAAGATATAAACGGGAAACTTTGGATCCTGTGTGATGGAGGTTATGCCGGGAATCCGGCCGGCCATGAAAATCCGCGACTCGTTCGGGTAGACCCGGAACAAATGGCCATTGAAAAATCCTTTGAATTTGAGATGAGCTCCTATCCCTTATCGGAGCTCAGCATCAATTCCGAAGGCAGACAAATGTATTTCATTAACTACCATATTTTCTCCATGGATATTGATGATCAGCACTTACCCACCGAACCAGCTATTGAGAAGGGGAGCAGGAATATCTACTCTCTGGGCATTGATCCAGAAGAGGGAGATATCTATTTAGGTGATGCAGCAAGCTATGTGCAACAGGGTATTGTGTTCCGCTACGATCGCTATGCCAACCTGCTCGATTCATTTTATGTTGGGGTGAATCCCGGATATATCTATTTTGATAATCTATAAGCAGAGCATTGTCAACTACCTTCAAAGGCACAGATTCATGCAATTGGATCAGGTTGGGGAACTTCCCATTGGCAATTGTTCCATTCTTTCCTACACGCTTAAAAATGATTTTACGCCGACTAAACATTTTGCTTAAAATTCTCTTTATTCAATGTATTACGAAACCCAAAACTTACGACAATGAGTAACATAAAAGATTTATCACTTGGTGATATTGTTAGTGATGACTTTAGAACAGCATCCATATTCACACAGCATCACATCGATTTTTGCTGTGGTGGAAAAATGAGCTTATCTGAAGCCTGTACGAAGGAAGGTGTTAATCTTGAAAAAATCTGCCGGGAAATTGAAGATCTAACGTTTGAAGCTCCCGATCATTCGCAGAATTTCAAAGAATGGGATCCCGGATTCCTTTGTGATTATATCGTGAATACACATCACAAATTTGTTCAAAAACACCTCCCGGAGCTACGATTCTATACACAAAAAATATCCGATGTTCATGGCGATGCCCACGCTGAACTGAAACAAATAGCGGAGATTTTTGCAAAAGTTTACGATGAACTAATACAGCACCTTAAGAATGAGGAAGAGGTACTGTTTCCGGCCATTAAGAAAGCGCTTGCTTCAAAGGATGAAGCATCAGTTAAAGTAATTCACTCTGAAATTGAGCGCATGAACGGTGAGCACGAATTTGCAGGTGGATCAATGGATGAAATCAGTAGATTAAGCAAAAGATATGAGCTGCCAAAAGATGCATGTCAAACCTATGAACTATGCTATAAATTACTGGAGAAGTTTGAGAACGACTTGCATATTCATGTACATTTGGAAAACAACATTCTATTTCCGAAAGCTCTGAAATTGTAAGCGGCGGAACACATTCGTGTGAGATCAACTACTCCAGCTCAGAAAGAACTTCCCAATGAAAGTCCTGTAATCCGGATATTTCAAACAGGGAAATTCCTGTAGCTCCATTGCTCATAGCATTTTGAATGGAAGCTCTGAAGCTATCCTCATCATTGATTCCGGGAATATACAAACCGCATATAATGGCTTTCTCAGGCACCATCGATTTTGCTTTAGCTATAATTTCACCTGTCCATTCCGGATCTTCGTTATAGAAATTATAGTAGACCATTGGGAAAAATGCATCCAGATTCCATTTGTCCCATTGCTGCCTCACCATGTGGGCTGACATCTCCGGTTCTGGAAATACTGCTGCAGTTAATTTCATTCCTTCCTTAACCGTCACCCCGGGTAAAAGATTCACTGCCTCTGTCACCTGATTCAGGCGGAACTGAAACCAGCTGGAATCGTGTGTATAATCCTCTAACTGAAAGGGATCAACACCAAATTGAGCTTTGTACTTTTCTCTTAAATAAGGATGATATCCATAATCGAACTGAGACATGATGCTATCCTGCACCAGATTGTATTTTGGCTGTAGTCCTACTGGAAGAAAAACATCGACGTAACGAATATAATCAAGGTGAACTCCTGCTAATCCATCAATCTGTGTTAAAGCTTCCACCTTAGATTTAATAAACTCGCGAACTTCAGGTAAAGCAGGACACATAAATTTATAATATCCAACATAGGCCTGTTCATCTGCCAGTGACTGCCCCAATGCATTCACACTTAACCATTCCGGCCTGGCATCACCACGATTCATGGCCCACATCCAGGCATGCACTTCGATTTCATACTTTTTGGCAATTGGAATCACTCTGACCAGGGCGGTGGAATCGGCACTCAGCAGAATCCCTTTGAAATGATGATCGCTCATCTTTTGAAACAGACTATCCCATTTTGCCTGGGAGTAATCGTTGTGCGGATGCGACCATGCCCAAATCTCAGTCTGCCTGGAATCCATGGATGTGCATGATGAGAAGAGTATGGCAGCGATCAGAATCAGATATACTAATTTTTCCATTGTTGTGATAATAAACTACGATGATCAACCTTCATAAAACTCTCTCCCATATCAAATCGAACCAGAAATTGCTCCGAATTTGCTTCGATGCTAATGTGCTCTTTCTTAACATATTCGGGTAAAGTAAGATCTTCCAGATTTACTGTATAAGCAGGATTATTCACCCGATAGGTCTTCAAAGCCCGGTAAACAGCCATTAACTGCATCCTTTCGTTCCAGTATGGATCTTCATTAAATATTTCAGCTTCCGTTCCCACGGTGTTATCCGAAAACTGCAAATATCCCCAGTATTCCGGTTGGTGCATATTGATGGTCCATTGCGGCGACCACACCCAATTATGCTCAGGCTGCCTTAATTTAACATATTTCTCGTTTTCAACTTTGGTAATCCATTGCACCCGGCTAAAATTGATCCGCCATTGATCCCCTGCTTCAGGTAAAACATATTTGTAAACCAGATCTGAAATGGCAGCCAGAGGAATGGCCAGTTCAATAGTCCATGCAGTATCAATATCACTTGGATCGTTGATGGTACCTTCTATGGAAATGCCATGTTCCATCCCGGCACAATTCCAGCTAAAGGAAGGTACCACTGAATCCCGATAGGGCCTGGCCAATAGCAAATCCATGACGGTACCGAAAGCATTGAACTCCAGTTCTGCATAGTGATGATTGTTAGCCGTTGGATCTATGAAGATTTCTATGTCGTTGTCGTGGTAAATGATACTTTCACGTTCTGTAAGGCTGGCCCAGACATGAGTTTCTTCCATACGAATACCAATGAAGAGTGTCGAATCATTCCAAATCATTTTGGTTCTGGTTCTTTGTGTGGGCTGAGATTTAAGCGGACCTTCAATATCCATAAAAGATTCAGTCCATGCAGCTTGCTGCCACGACACCTCATCCAACTTTCCGTCAGCCACAATGCCTTCATAGGTTTTATAACAAACATATGAATTGGGGTGAGGTGGTAATTCTGTTTGTCCTTGCACCATGGATATTGAAAACAAAAAAATTAGTTGTAAGACTCTGCGCATCATCATTATTTAAGGCCATAAAGATAGGGATTCTGACAGAAGAAATTCCTGAGTTCTGTCTGTTTTAAGCGAGGTACCCATCAAGTCCGGAGTTACTCACAAGCTGGCACCAGCAGCGCCTAAAATTTGAAAGTTGCAACCAATTAGTTAAATCAGAAGTCTTATCATCATCATAGAAAGGTGATACCAGAATAAATCTTTATTTTTGAATATAAATTTTTAGCAACTAACCATGAAGAAAAGCTTTTTGCTCCTTTTGCTTATTGCAAGCGCAATTAAATTGTTCTCTCAAAATCCTTATCAGATTGGGAACGCTGTCTGGCCGGTATCAACAGGTCATAACATTTCATTTTGTAATGGTCCTACCGTAGGAACCGGTAACATATTCATTACAACATTTGAAGGATACGCTGCTATATCCGACATGAATTGCAATCTAGTGTTATATAGTGATGGTCGTAATGTTTATAACGCAGCAGGAGGTGTTATGTCCAACTCAACCGCACTCTCTCCCGGCGGTGAACTGGATGGTGATCCGAGTGCGTCGCAGGGTGTTGTTATTGTACCCAAACCCGGCGATCCTCTAACGTATTACATTTTTTGTGCAGATGCGAACTTGGGAGCTAATGGATATACTTATTCCAGAATTGATATGAGCTTGAACAGTGGTTTAGGTGATATTGATTTATCCGAGAAGAATATTACAGTCTTAGCACCATTCACAACCGAGAAGATCACGGCTACAATGCATGTTAACGGAACAGACATTTGGGTAATGACACACAAATTCAACTCGAATGAATTTGTTGCCTTTCTAATTACAAATGCTGGTGTCCAACTTACATCTCCAATTACCTCAGCTGTTGGCCTGTCTCATGTTGGATCAAGTGCCAACACACGTGGTTATATGAAGTTTTCCCAAACCGGAACACAATTGGCTCTTGCACTTGAGGGAGACTATACGGTACAATTGTTTAACTTTAACAAGACAACAGGAATCGTAAGCAATCCCATCACGCTCACCAATATCACTATGAATAGCTGTTATGGATTGGAGTTTTCACCCAACGAACAGTTTCTTTATTGCTCCGAAAGATGGGGTACCAATATCTATCAATGGGACATTTCTTCAGGAGTAGAATCCATCATTGCTGCAACAATGACCAACATTAGCACCACCACCGTATCTGTGCAAGGTGCCTTGCAGTTGGCTCCCGACGGTAAAATTTATTGTGCACGAAACGGACAGACGCATCTAAGTGTTATCAATAATCCTGATATGCCTGGAGTTAGCTGTGGATATGTAGAAAGTGTGTTGGATATTGCGCCTGATTCTTATTCCGAAGGATTACCGAATCACGCCGGTGTTTTTGTGAATTCCGGTTTAACATTTACGATTACTGATGAAACCTGCCCTGGTGCCACCAACGGTGAGATAGCTGCCAATATAGCATTGCTGCCTTACGATTCGCTGGTATGGTCTAATGGATCAGTTGGTTTGCTGCTCAGCAATCTTGCCGCAGGATCGTATATCGTATCCGTTTATGACGGAGGCCTGGTATCCCTGATCGACACA
>Ga0233443_1001262_pt1 | contig 22861 bp, 19 predicted proteins | sample SI_123_September_2_FD_182784 | JGI IMG/M metagenome (GOLD analysis project Ga0233443, IMG submission 182784) | Seawater microbial communities from Saanich Inlet, British Columbia, Canada - SI_123_September2016_200_MG | ecosystem: Environmental > Aquatic > Marine > Inlet | place: Canada: British... | reverse complement strand
CTATCATCCCGCCGAAGTCGGGCCGGTATCGTTCCAGTCGCCAAATGGCGTTGTCGATATTCTGGTCAAGGACGAGGAAGAGGCGACCACCGCCGCGCAGAAGTATCTGTCTTATTTCCAGGGTGCGCTTGCCGATTGGAGAGCGCCGGAGCAGCGCCTGCTGCGCCGTGCGATCCCCGAGAACCGGCTACGCGTCTACGACATCCGCTCTGTGATCGACTTGATCGCCGACGAGGGATCCGTTCTCGAGATCCGGCGTGATTTTGGCGTCGGCATGATCACGGCGTTCATTCGCGTCGAGGGCAAGCCCTTCGGACTGATCGCGAACAATCCGAAGCATCTGGGCGGTGCGATCGACGCCGACGCGGGCGACAAGGCCGCGCGCTTCCTGCAGCTTTGCGATGCATTCGACATTCCGATCGTGTCGTTGTGCGACACGCCGGGATTCATGGTGGGGCCTGAAGCAGAAAAGACCGCGATCGTGCGTCACGTCGCCCGCATGTTCGTGACCGGCGCAAGCATCACGGTGCCGATGTTCGGCATCGTGCTCCGCAAGGGCTACGGGCTCGGCGCGCAGTCGATGATCGGCGGTGGTTTCCATGCGTCGTTCTTCACGGCAGCGTGGCCGACCGGCGAGTTCGGAGGGATGGGACTGGAAGGTTACGTCCGGCTCGGATTCCGGAAAGAAATGGAAGCGATCCCTGATCCGGCCGAAAGGGAGAAGTACTACAAGGCGAAGGTCGCCGAGCTGTATGCCAACGGCAAGGCCACCTCGATCGCGTCAGTGTTTGAAATCGACAACGTAATTGATCCTGCCGAAACGCGAAGCTGGATCATGGCGGGGCTTCGTTCTGTACCAAAGCCAGCGCCGCGGGAGCACCGCAAGCGCCCGTGCATCGATACCTGGTAAGAGGCAAGATTTCCGGCAAACGATTTCGATAGACCAGGAAGACGGACAGCTAATGAGGTCCGTCGTCCGTACCCAATCGCTTCTGCTCGTTCGATCTTTCAAAAAAGTCCTTGGTCAACACAGCGACCTCGGTTCTGTTCCTTGCCCGAAGCTTTCTCATGATGTGGCGCAGGTGAACCTTAACGGTATGTTCGCTCATGCCTAGTTCATAAGCGATCTGCTTGTTTGCCATCCCCTGACACAGCGCCTCGACGACCATCATTTGTCGCTCGGTCAGGAGATCGCCCGTCCTTGCCGCAACTTCTTGTTTGCTGCGATCCATCGCCAGGCTGCTCACAGGCACGAAGGTGCCGCCAGCTTCAACCAGCCGCACGGCCTCTACGGCGACATTGAACGACAGACTTGTCGGGATGTATCCGCGCGCTCCGCCTTTAAGAGCGCGCACGACATAATTCACGTCGTCGATATCCGACACAATGACAACAGGCGTATCTATCGCGGTGGCTTCAAGAAACTGGAGATCGGTGACGCTCGACGCGTCGTTGCCATCGACGAAGTACACGACAATGGAAGGGTGTACGGCGCTCTCCACCGGCGAGGCCCTCCATGTGTAGATATTGGCGAACGCCATGATGTCATGGCTTTCGTATGAAATCTCCAGGCAGCGAACAAAGCAATCACGGAAAAAAGCACGCGGATGAATTACAACGAGCCCTGGCCGTTTTGGGGTGGCGAGCGGGTCATCAGTTCTCGCGGTTCCATTGATGCGCGTTACCTCATTGGCTCTCGTCGGGATCTTGATATTGACGCGGTGCTGCGCCGAGGGATGGTTGTTCTGGGCATTCATCCCGCGCGGGTTCGAACAATTTTCCCGCGTACTGAGACGGAGTTCGTCAGACAAGATCTGCGAGGGGTGGCGAGGGCTGTTCAGTGCAGGTTGATTCGATACGGAGAATTGCGGGCGTCCGGCGGGAGGATCGCTACTACCTTTATCAATGTGATCAGATGCAATTTCACTGTGAGGCAATCGCTCTGGAAAACGATCAAAACTTTTTTGCCCTCGTCGCAATGAATGCGAATAACCGGTGATACTCATGACACACCTTTACTCGTAATATTCCGTACTAGAGAGATTCTCCGTGACTCTGCTGGCTTCGCTGTTGGCTCTGCTTAATTCGTAATTTTCTGCTCAAATAATTCATCCAACTTTAGGGCACCCTGCGTTTATTGCAAGCCTGTGATGCTTTTCCGACGTGCTTGTGGCGTCGCACAACCTATTGGTTCCATTCCGGCGGGAACTCATTTCAAAGAAAATCTGGACTGGATCAATGTTTCCGTTCAGGAGAATTCAAAGGGCGTTTTGCCCAGCTCTCTTCCGATGTCGGAAATATGTACTGCGACATGCGCATCAAAGAATCGTTCCTAAAGTGCAGATATATCATCTCGCTCCGACCAGATGATGCTGGCGCCGTCATCGCGTAGATCGAGATTGCGTTCTTGCCATTCCGTGCCGGGACCAGGCGTCAAAATTGAACTGCCGATGAGAGCCCAGCGTCATTGCGTTCTGACAGCCGATCTCGAAATCGCGATTTCGTGCAGCGTTCAGCAGAAGAACTTCTTCGCCGATCAAGCCCGATCTGCGGCCGGTGATGTCCTGCCATGCTCCCGCTTGCACGAGACACAGGGGTTGACCCTCGATCTTTCCGATTTCAGTTTTGGCTGCGATCGTAATCAGCATGACCATGAAGCCTACGACATGGGGGTTCGACCATGTGGCGTCAGGGATAACGCCCAGGCGGAGCCGGCTCCTTGCGATCAAGGGAGAGATCGCTGCGCAAGCCGCCTTGCGAGCTCTGCGGACTCTGGAGACGTCAACGATCCAGCGCAGCATGCTGTCGCTCCATCCGGTCGTTCCAAAAACGACCAAAATGCATGCGTTGCCCTTGTGTTGGTCAATGACCTGCCTGATCATACATCCAAAGACACGTAATGCTCCAGATCAAGTTAGGGGTAGACCAGTCTCATGGTGCTCAGCCAGCTTCCACCAAAGCCGGATTTCGAGGCGCTCGCCGCATCTGCGCCGGCAACCGCTGATCGCCGTACGCTGATTCTGGCATTGATCGGAAACCTGGTTTCGAGCTGGTCTAACAATGAAAGCCTCTTCATCTATATTCTGATGATCTTGCTGAAAACAGACCAGGCGTCTGCAGCACTAACATTTGCTACGCTCAACACCACCAGAGCGCGGCTCGATCTTATCCAGCGCCTGTCGAAGATCATGATCAAGGATAGGGCTCTCGACCGGTCGCTTTCGAAGATCATCGAACGGTTCAACGAAACGACGCATGTTCGAAATGAATTCAATCACTGCATGTACACGGTCGATGCCGGCGGTCAGATAGCACATACCCAGTCGATGCGAATTGTGCAGACCAAGAACAGTCTTCAGTTCGGCGAGATGAAGCCGATGGATGAGGCGCGGCTGAAGAGCATGCTCAAGACCATCAAAGAAATGACCCGTATCAATCGCGACATTTGGGATTTTCTGCCACGGCTTGAAGCTCACCTGCAATCAAACGCCGTGCTGTCCCGGGAGGGGGCAAGACAGCCAAATCCGCGCGGTGCTGAGAAATGACCTTCGGTAAAAAGGCTGCTAAACAATTCATTTCATTCCGCGTTTCTATGTTGCGCCAGGCAAGGCAGCATTTCGCAGGTTGAAGTTTCAGAAAATCTCGCGTGGTTGGAGAATGGAGCTAGCCGAAAGGATTAGCGCGGCTGCCACATGGCTTATGGTTTTGTCTTCAGAGCATCAAACGGTTACTGCGCCGTAATGCCTAAGGCTGCGGGAGGTGCTCGAATGTGCGGCTATTCCGTGACTTCCACATAAGCAACGCTGACGATGCGAAGTCTCGCAAAGAGTTGCGAGGGGATCGCAGTCGGGAGACCGACATCAACCGCATCGCAACGCAGTGACGATCGCAGACGCAGAAGATCAGCGATTTTCGAGGCGACGAGATGCTCCTTACCCAATAGGAGTTCGTCATGGGTCAGCGTTATCAGCCCAAGCCAAAGAGTGATCCCAACCAAGACCAGAAGCAGGATCAGGATCAAGACCAGAAGCAAGCCAATTTGCAGGCGCAGCTTCAGGGGCAGGAACAGGCCCAAGGTCAAGCTCAGCTCGCGGTTCAGTCGCTTGATTTCAAGAGCGAGAACGACAATGACAACAGGAACAGCAACGACAACAAGATCGAGAACACCATCGATAACAAGGTCAACGTCGATGTGGACGTCAAGGTCGATCTTGATCTCAGAGCCGATGGTCTGAGCAGCCCGGTTATCGACCTGCCATGCCTCAGCGACGTGCGTGGCGCGGTGATCATGCCGGACGTGGTGAACCAGACGCTCGAGGGAGACGGTAGCGCCTTCAACATCGATCACGTCAACAACCTTGTCGATCACGACGCGTCAACCGCCAGCGTTACCTACAGCGGAAGCGGATTCGATATGGATCCGAAGTCCGAAGGCGGCGACACCAAGATGGACTCGAAGATCGATGACGTCATTGGTGATAGCGCGAGCGGTGTCATTGCAAGTGCAGACGCGGCGCTCTCTCAGGACGCGTTCAACCAGACCATCACGTTGGGCGCGAACATCCAGTTCAATAGCATCACCCTGAATGCAGCTGGTAATGGCTGGACCGACAGTCACGATCTCGGCGTAGGCTGATCAGAAATAGAACCCGCGCAGCATCCGCCGCGCGGGTTTTCCTCGATTTTTCATAGGTTGAAACGATTTGTAGTTTGCGACTCGCCCAGCAGGATCGTCGCTCGCTTGAGCCTGACATAGGAGGCTCCCATGGTGCCCGGCGGTATAACCGAAATGGTCTGGCACTTCGCAGGCTATCTTCAGATCATAAATGATGCCGCGCGGGACCGTATCGACTACGACCCGTCGGCCTTCCGCAGTCTGCAAGATGATTACGTTACACCGCGCTCAAGTTTCACAAGCAGACCGGAAATGCCGCATTGGTTTCCGCTTTGGAAAGGCCGGAAATCGCCAACCGAAAAAATGGCAGTAAATTGAAAGGAAGCATATCGTTGATCGCGTAATGGCACAGGGTGAAGCAGCGTTGCTATAGCAACGGATGGTATCGAGCGGAGGCACCAGAACCCGCATGAGCAAGATCAGTATGCAGAATTTTGTCGAGTCCGTAGTTTCGGATGGATTCACATTTGGACCGGAAGGCGCGGAAAGTCCTGCAACTTTCAGCGCTGCCGCAATTGTCGACGCTAAATTGCTATTTTCCGGAAGCTATGACCGGTTGGGTGTCGATCTCGTTATTTCCCGCGAAACGGCAAGCGTCACTATCCCGGAATATTTCAAGGGTGAACATCGTTCGATGCTGATGTCTCCAGAAGGAGCGAGCCTCTCGGGACGAGTCGTCGAAGCGATGACAGCAAGGGTTCAATATGCCCAGGCAGACCAGATCGCGGGCGCGGTCGCCGCAGTTGGCAATGTTGTCAAGGTGGGCGGCACTGCGGTCGTTACCCGAAATGGTGTGCCCGTTGAGTTGAAGCAGGGTGACAGGCTTCTCAAGGGCGACGTTGTCCAGACGGGCGCTGATACCACGATTGGAATCAGTTTCGTCGATGGTACAGCCCTTGGCCTTGCTTCGAATGCGCGTATTGTTCTGGATGAGATGACGTATGATCCAAACGGATCGTCCAACTCGTCGCTTCTAAGTCTCGTGCAAGGAGCCATCACCCTCGTTGCCGGACACACGGCCAAATACGGAAATATGCGCGTTGAAACGCCTGTCGCGACGATGGGTATTCGGGGTACCGCCATTATGGTGGAGATCGCGGCGGACGATGGACCGAGCAAATTCTCTGTGCTCAAGGAGCCGGACGGAAAGGTCGGATCGTTTCATCTCTATGACAAGGTCAGTGGCGATCTTATTCGCGTGGTATCGCACGCCGGACTTGTGACGGTAGTTTCGCCGCTCGGCGCGGGCCAGCCGGTCTCAGCGGTTGATCAGCTGAAAACGCTCGCGGATATTCAGGGCGAGAAGAGCCTCATTCAGGAGGTCTTTCAGATCTACTATCCCAACTACAATCCGGACGGCCCCGGAAACGATCGGACCGGTTCCAGTGTGAACCCGCTTGCAAATTCCACTAGGAGCTTTGCCGCGCTGGGGAGTGAGTCCGGCGTGCCTGCGCTGATCGCTCTGGCAAACGGCGCTGTCCTCATACCGACCATCGCAACGGCGCAGGATCTCCTGATCTTTCCAGAGGCTCCCGCAGCTCCGGTGGTGCGCGCAATCGCAGTGGCAAACGTCGTGGATGTACAGGCGTCGCAAGGACCCGTCGAACGAAATTTTACTATCAGCGGTCAGGTCACGGTCTCAGTTGACGGGCGAGTTATCGAAGAATCGGCGGGACGCTATGTCCCAGGCACCGGCACTGTTACGAACGTGGAAAGCACTGTGCCGACACCTCAGGGCGTCAACCTCGCCAATTTGGTGCATGTTGATCCCGCTACCGGCGTCGTGACGTACGATGCGAGTCAGTTCGCATTTCTCGGCGTTGGGGAATCGGCGATCTATACGATCGGATTCGAGAGCCAGCCCGGAACATCCGCTATTCCGGAAACGCTGACACTGACAATCAATGGACTGAACGACGCGCCAACGGTGGAGCACGCGATTCCGGATCAGCGGGTGCGAGAGGGCTGCAGATTCGATTATGTCATCGCGGCCGGTGTATTTGCCGATCTCGACGCGAACGACACTCTGACTTACCGCGCGACATTGGCGAATGGCGATCCGCTTCCATACTGGCTTGACTTCGATCCGGTGACGATGACGTTTTCCGGAACGCCGCCCAAGGGTGAAGAATCTGTGATTCACATCAAGGTTATCGCGAGTGATGAGCATAATGCCACGGCCGTCGATGAGTTCGATCTCGTTATTGCGGACAATCATCACCACCACCATCATCACGGGTTTGACGATGATTTAACGAGCCGCGCGACCGCTTCGCAGGATCACAACCTCGTTGCGGACAAGGACGGTCGTCCTGACGTAACGGGGGACGACAGCGATGTTGCTTCCAGCGGTTTGGAACATGACAATCACAGATTCGAGGCACGAAAGACCGATGTCGCCAGCTGCGACGAAAAGTGCTCCCGAGAGTCCACGCTGGCGAGGGATGAAAATTCGGCATCGTCATCAAGACAGGCGACTTCGTCGTCTTCCAATGAACACGTTTCATATGAGGTATCGTCGAACAATGCGCATGAAAGCGGCGCGATCGGAGCGCGTGCACATGGGTCGCCCTACATGCCGGATCCAACAGACCTTGATTCTGATCGATCGGGATTCTCCGACCAGAATGCGGGCGGGTCGCGAGCGGTTTCCGAATATTCAAGTCAAACGAATGCATCACACCATGGTCATAACTCTTTCTCGACCAGCTTCAATGTGACATTCAACTGGAGCGGCACTTCCGGACATCAGCGCGATGTTTCGAGTACTGATAGCTTCGTTTTTAGATCGGATCTGGGCCGCGACACAGACCACGCCGTCCGCTCGGCCCCTGATCTGACACCTTCCGGCAGATCAGGGTCGGGGGATGGGCCTGATGTGGCAGCGCTTGTCCATGTGATGACAAGCTTTGACCTCTTCACGGCCCATGACGAACACGGGAGTGCCCGGCTCAGTTCATCGGTGGAACTTCATACGCATCAAAGCGATTTTCACCTGGCCTAGATGGATATTTGAAGGCGCCGCGGCGGCTCGGAACACCCTTCCGTTGATGCGCCACATGGCTTAAAGCACGGCCGAAACTCCTTGTTCCGGGTCCCGTGCACATATGATTCGTCTCGACAATATCAGCAAGCAAAATGGCCATCAGATTCTCTTTATTGAGGCGTCCGCGGCCCTTCAGAGGGGAGAGAAAGTCGGATTGGTGGGCCCTAACGGCGCAGGAAAGACGACGCTGTTCCGGATGATTACGGGCCGGGAAGTACCCGATGAAGGGCAGGTCGCCGTCGATCGGGGTGTGACCATCGGTTATTTCAGCCAGGATGTTGGCGAGATGTCTGGCCGCAGCGCGGTGTCCGAGGTGATGGACGGTGCGGGCCCGGTGAGTGCCGTCGCCACGGAACTGAAGGAACTGGAAGCTGCCATGGCCGATCCGGATCGGGCAGACGAGATGGACAGCATCATCGAGCGCTACGGCGAGGTGCAGCATCGGTTCGAGGAGCTTGACGGCTATGCGCTTGAGGGCCGGGCGCGCGAAGTCCTCGCGGGCCTCAGCTTCAGCCAAGAAATGATGGACGGCGACGTCGGCGCATTGTCGGGTGGCTGGAAGATGCGCGTGGCGTTGGCCCGCATTCTCCTGATGCGTCCCGATGCCATGCTGCTCGACGAACCGAGCAACCATCTGGATCTGGAGAGCCTCATCTGGCTGGAAGAATTCCTGAAAGGCTACGAGGGCGTTCTGCTGATGACGTCGCACGACCGCGAGTTCATGAACCGCATCGTTACCAAGGTGGTGGAGATCGACGGTGGCGGCTTAACGTCCTACTCCGGCAACTACGAATTCTACGAACAACAGCGTGCGCTGAGCGAAAAGCAGCAGCAGGCCCAATTCGAGCGTCAGCAGGCGATGCTCGCCAAGGAAATCAAATTCATCGAGCGCTTCAAGGCGCGTGCGTCCCATGCCGCGCAGGTCCAGAGCCGGGTGAAGAAGCTGGACAAGATCGAGCGGGTCGAACCGCCCAAACGCCGCCAGACGGTTACTTTCGACTTCCTGCCGGCGCCGCGATCGGGTGAGGATGTTGTAAGCCTCAAGAATGTCCACAAAGGCTACGGCAGCCGGAGCATCTACGAGGGGCTCGACTTCCAGATCCGCCGCCGGGAGCGCTGGTGCGTGATGGGAATCAATGGCGCTGGAAAATCCACACTGTTGAAGCTTGTGACTGGCTCGACCGAGCCGGATGACGGAACGGTGGCTGTGGGAGGTAGCGTGAAGCTGGGCTACTTCGCCCAGCACGCGATGGATTTGCTCGACGGCGAACGCACGGTGTTTGAAGAGTTGGAGTACTCGTTTCCTCAGGCGGGGCAGGGTTCGCTACGCGCGTTGGCCGGCTGCTTCGGATTCTCGGGCGACGATGTCGAGAAGAGATGCCGTGTGCTTTCAGGCGGCGAGAAGGCGCGGCTTGTCATGGCGAAGATGCTGTTCGACCCGCCCAACTTCCTGGTGCTGGACGAGCCCACCAACCATCTCGATATGGCGACGAAGGAAATGCTCATCACAGCGCTATCGCAGTATGAGGGCACCATGCTGTTCGTTTCGCATGACCGGCATTTCCTGGCCGCATTGTCGAACCGGGTACTGGAATTGACGCCCGATGGCATTCACCAGTATGGCGGCGGCTATACCGAGTATGTCGCACGTACCGGCCACGAGGCTCCCGGCCTGCGTAGCTGAGCTTACCTGAAGTCGTTCGGCTCTGGACTATGTCGTTCGCAGAGCCAGCGGTGGCTCGGACGGGCGTATCAGCGCAAACGCAATCTGGATGATGCCAGCCGTCAGACCTATCGCGACGCCGACCTGCCACGCCAGCGTGTAGGAGCCGAGCGAGTCGTAAATCAGGCCGCCGCCAAGCGCGCCGAGGAAGCTGCCGAGTTGGTGGCTCATGAATGCAAGGCCGCTGATCATCGCCTGCCACTTCAGTCCGAACATCTCAACGATTGCGCCTGCGACCAGCGGGCCGACGCCGAGCCACAGAAAGCCCATCAAGGCCGCGAAGATCAGTGTCGTCGTGGTCGTCGGCGTCTGCATGAAGTACCACGCCAGAATGAGAGACCGCGAAAAATAGATTCCGCCGAGCAGCGCGAGCTTATTCCATCTGCCGCCTGCCCAGCCGAAGAACAGGCTGCCGATAACGTTGAATCCGCCGATCACGCCGAGCGTCTGGGCGCTCAACATCGGGTCCATGCCACAGATTGCGAGATAGGTTGGAAGGTGTGTCGTGAGAAACACGAGCTGCATTCCGCAGACGAAATACGCCCCCGTCATCACGATGAAGGAGGCGTTTCCGAATGCGCGGCCGGCCGCGGTTTTCGCGGAAATATTATCCATATCAGTTGATGTCGTCGCGGGAAGCGGGACCTTGTCCACTTTTCCGGCAAACCATGTTGCGGGGATCAGCGCCAGCGACAGGATTACGAAACCGGCAACGCCAAAGCGCCAGCCATATTCCTGACTCAGTGCCTGACCAAGCGGCGCCGCGATCAGTGCACCCAGCGATCCCGCGGCCGATACGATGCCGAGGACCAGACTGCGCGATGGTGCCGGAACGGCACGTGCCGCCACCGCCATGCTCACCGACGAAGCGATACAGGACAGCGATGTGCCGATCAGGATGCCGGCGCCGATCATGATGCTGAGAAGGCCCTGAGCGCTCGCCATGAGAATGAGGCCGGCAATGTAAAGTCCCGCGCCGATCAGCATGATGGGCCGAAATCCGAAGCGCGCTGCATAGGCACCTGCAATCGGCTGCGTGAAGCCCCACGCCAGGTTCTGGATTGCGATGGCCAGCGTAAACTCGGAGATCGAGATGCCAACATCCCGTGTCAGCGGTTGCATGAAAATGCCGAGGCTCTGCCTGATACCCATGCTCAGGGTGAGCATCAAGGATGCGCCGAGCAGAATCGGGAAAACCGGGCGGAGTGCTCGCAGCGCAGTCATGACGTGGCGTTTCCCTTATTGTTATGTTTTTTGCTTCACCCGTTTGACGGCTTGCGTAACTGGATTGAGGCCGGAATATGATACTGTCAAGAAGCGCCGGAGCAGAGCAGGAAGTCGCAAGTCGATTGCGTGTGAGTCGTACATAAGCTTCGAAACTTTGGTCGCTTGGCGTACAATAACGGTCCCGGATTCCCCCGCATGACTTGAGCTGCGCCACTGAAAGCGGGTAATTTGCAACGGATGGCGCTCGGTCAGGTGCCTAATAGGCAACGAGCTAATATATTGAAATATAATCATATTTTCTCTATCGCGCCGATGATGGACTGGTCGGATACTCATTGCCGAGTATTTCACCGCCTGCTGTCGCGCCATGCCCGGCTCTATACCGAGATGGTGACTACGGGCGCGGTCATTCATGGCAATCGCGAGCGGTTGCTGGGCTTCGATGCCAGCGAGCATCCCGTAGCGCTTCAGCTCGGCGGTTCGAACCCGCGTGACCTCGCCGAAAGTGCACGGATCGGCGAGGGATTTGGCTACGACGAAATCAATCTCAACGTCGGCTGTCCGTCGGATCGCGTAAAGGGTGGAAATTTTGGCGCTTGCCTGATGGCGGAGCCGCAACTTGTGGCGGAATGCGTTGCCGCGATGAAGCAGGCTGTCAAAATTCCGGTCACGGTGAAGTGCCGCATCGGTATCGACGATCAGGACCCTGAAGTGGCGCTGGACACACTGAGCCGGACTGTGATCGCAGCAGGCTCGGATGCGCTGGTGGTTCATGCCCGCAAGGCGTGGCTCAACGGATTGTCGCCGAAGGAAAACCGCGACATCCCACCGCTCGATTACGATCGGGTCTACCGCCTCAAGGCGGCGTTGCCCGATGTGCCGGTCGTCATCAACGGCGGCATCACCTCCATCGCCGCCGCGAAAGCGCATCTCGATCATGTCGATGGCGTCATGCTCGGCCGTGCGGCCTATCATGAGCCGTGGCGGCTACTTGGCGTCGATCCGGAACTGTTTGGAGAGTCAGCTCCGCATGCGACGATGCATGACGCCATCGCGGCGTTGATGCCTTACATCGAGCGTGAGCTCGCAGCAGGGACCCGACTTCATTCCATCACGCGCCATCTGGTCGGCGCGTTTCACGGCGTGCCCGGTGCGCGGGCATTTCGCCGTTATCTAGCAGAGAACTGCACTAAGGCTGGTGCGGGTACGGCATCGCTGCGAGCGGCGCTTGATCTCGTCGATCCGAATGCGTCCGCGTCAATCGCAGCCTGAACTACGGATATCCACGCAGCATTAGCTTGTCGGGCCGCACTTCCCAACTTTCCAGCCGGTTCAGGAAGCTCATGCCGAGCAGATTTGATTTCATCTGGCCGCGCGGTACCACCAGTGCGGGCACCGAACGCTCGACCAGTTTGCCAATAGAGAGGCGATCGAGCGTCAGCCGCGCGGCGCGAACGCGGCCGCCTGCGGTTTCGACGTCCACGCTGTAGTCCAGCAGTTCCAGTGGCAAGCCGGCAGCCTTCGCGGTCTCATAGGTCAGGACCACGGAGGTTGCACCGGTGTCGATCACCATTGGCGTGCTCACGCCGTTGATCTTTGCCCGCAATGAAAACTCACCGCTGTCGCTGCGTGCAATTTCCACGGCGCGTGCGGGTTTCGCATTCAAGGTTTGATCCGTGGCGCGGATCAGCGCGCCCTTCATGCTGGCGAATGCGACGGGATGGGACATCGAGAGCAGAAAGCCGACAGACGATACGACGATGGCAATGATCATCAGTCCGCGCATCATGCTGCACCTGTCGCGTTCAGGAACCAGTCTGGCGTCCGGGCGGCAGCGCCGGAATTGGCAGCCCGGCATCCAGCATGCGCTGGTGCAATGTCGCCATAACGGCGAGACGTTGGCCATTGTCCATTTTGTGCCAGCTTGCGATCTCGGGCAGAGTGCGCCCGCAGCCCAGACAGAGCTTGGCCCTTGGATCGATGAAACACACGGCGATGCAAGGCGTTTCTTGTTTCGGTGTCGTTTCTTGTTTCATAGACGTTACTGATGGGCATTTTCATCGCTCGCGCAAGGTGCTCTAGAGGCCCGTTCCCGCGTTCATGATAGGCTTGTAACGGGGGCGGCTCTTGTCGCCGGTCATTCCTTCCGGCGGCCGGTCGGGCTGCAGCGGTGGAGAGTCGTCCCGCATCGGAGCGAGGGCCGTCATCACGCGCTCCGGTGGATAAGTGACGATCACCTCAGTTCCGACACGAAGGGTCGATTTGAGCGTGAACGTGCCGCCGTGCATATCGATGAGGCTTTTGGCAATCGGAAGGCCGAGTCCCGCGCCTTGTTCTGCGGACTTGATCGAGTTCGATCCCTGACCGAACGATGCAAGCACGACCGGAATCTCGTCCTCGGCGATGCCGGAGCCGGTGTCCTTGACGCTGAGATATTGTCCGCCCGATGCAGTCCAGCCGACCTTGAGCCAAATCTCGCCGCCGGGCGGCGTAAATTTGATCGAGTTCGACAGCAGGTTGAGGACGACCTGCCGCGTGGCGCGTTCGTCGCCCCACAACTTCGGCATGTCCTGCTCGAAGACCTCGTGAATGGTGATGCCGCGGCTCGACGCGCGCAGTTTCAGCAGGTGATGACAGTCCGCGACGACATGAACGAGCGAGACCGGTTCTTCATTGAGTTCGTAACGCCCGGCCTCGATTCGCGACAGATCCAGAATCTCATTGATGAGATTCAGCAGATGAACACCGGAGTTGTGAATATCTGCGGAATAGTCCTTGTAAACCTCGACGGCATGCGCCCCGAAGATTTCACTCTTCATCACTTCGGAAAAACCGAGAATGGCGTTAAGCGGGGTGCGCAGTTCGTGGCTCATCTGGGCGAGGAAGCGCGACTTCGAAACGTTGGCGGATTCGGCGCGATGGCGCGCCTCGTCGGAGATCGCCTTGGCCTGTTCCAGTTCGCCGATCAGCGCGTCCTTTTCGGCGCGCGCCTCGAGTGTCGCAAGGGTCGTCGAATGCAAGCGGTGAGCGAGCAGGGCGAAGTATCCCTCCGCCGTGACGGCGAGCGCTGCAAGAATATAGTCGTCGAAGGTGCCGCGAAGAACGAAGTTCATGGCGATGGCTGCCGATACCGGCACAGTCGCAGCGAGCGCCGCAATCGGCAGGCTTGCGGCCAGCATGCTCGACACCGCAATGACCAACAGCATCACGAAAAGCATCAAAGTATTTGAGACGACGTCGATACCTGATGGATGAATCAGGACCAGCGTCCATGCCAGGCCGTAAAGCAGATCCAGTCCCACAAAGCGCAGGCGCCATTTCCGCGTGATGGCGGGCGATGACGATGTAACGGCAAGAAATTTCGAACAGAAGCGAATAATGATGCCGTGGATCGCGAGAATCCCGGCAGTCCAGACCAGCGCGGCGACGAGAGGAATCCAGAAGCTCGCCAGAATGCCGGTCGCGACGACGAGCAGAATGACCACAAGCGAGGCCGAGATGCGCGTTTGCGCATACTGCCGCAGCAATTCGTGATCAAAAGCTGGCCGGGTGCCGCTGGTCGATGTCAGGCGGTCGCGCGCTTCGCGCACGCGTTGCGAAGCTGCCCGGCGGTTTCTCGCCGGCATTTCCGCCGATGTCGCGGAGAGTTCTCTTTTGTCGGCGGACTCACTCATATTTACGCGACAAATCCTGAACAAATGCGAATGTTGCGCTTGGCCGAGCGCATACTGCTGCTCGCTATTTCTCGCGCTAAATCATTAAGAGGTGGCTTAAAGGTCAATTTATTCGGGTTAAGAAAGTATGAATTTCGGTGCTGTCTGTACCCCTGTCCGCGCATGTCAAGGCCACAACCGAAAACGGCGGCACGGGATACCGCGCCGCCTCATATCTCGCCCCTCACGGGAATTGATATTATCGCTGGAGCCGCGCTAGCAGGCTCGATGTGTCCCAGCGCTTGCCGCCCATCTTCTCGACCTCAGAGTAGAAGTTGTCCACCAGCGCGGTCACCGGCAGGCTCGCGCCGTTGCGGCGGGCCTCCGCGAGGCAGATCGAGAGATCCTTTCGCATCCATTCAACCGCGAACCCGAAATCGAACTTGCCCTCGTTCATGGTCTTGTAGCGATTTTCCATTTGCCAGGACTGCGCGGCACCCTTCGAGATGGTGTCGATCACGGCCTGGACATTGAGGCCGGCTTTCTTGGCGAAATGAATACCCTCCGACAGGCCTTCGATGAGGCCGGCGATGCAAATCTGGTTGACCATCTTGGTGAGCTGGCCGGAGCCGGCGGGGCCGAGCAGATTGCACATCCGGGCATATGAAGCGATCACGGGCTCTGCCTGTTTGTAAGCGGCTTCTGTGCCGCCGCACATCACGGTCAGCACGCCGTTTTCCGCGCCGGCCTGACCGCCGGAAACCGGCGCGTCAATGAACTGGAAGCCATGCTTAGTGGCCTCAGCATCAAGTTGCCGAGCGACTTCGGCCGATGCCGTGGTGTGATCGACAAAAACGGCGTCGGACTTCATACCCGAAAACGCTCCGTCGGCCCCCATGGTTACGGCGCGCAGATCGTCATCATTGCCGACGCAGGCCATAACGAAATCCTGGCCTTCCGCAGCCGCCTTCGGTGTCGGAGCGGCGCGGCCGCCGAATTTCTCGGCCCATGCTTTCGATTTCGTGGCGGTGCGATTGTAGACGGTCACCTCATGGCCGCCTTTGGTGGCCAGGTGTCCCGCCATTGGGAATCCCATGACGCCGAGGCCGAGAAATGCGACTTTTGCCATATCTTGCTCTTTGGATTGTTGGTGTGCTTCGGCCGGATTTCCCGGCATGTGGGATGGCAACAGCTATGCGAATGATGGACGGCCTTGCAAGGCCGTTGACGGCACAAGTGACACGCGTATGAAAGCCAGCGAGCGTGGGTCCAACTGGGCCGTGTGCGGGAGATGCGTTGTGGCAGTCGATAAAACTCAAGTTCTCGCGGTTCTTCACAACATAGCTTCGCCGCGCGGTGTATCGCTGACCGAAGCGAAGGTGCTCTCGGAAATTATCGCCTCAGACGGCAAGGTTTTCTTCTCGATCAACGTCGATGCCAACGAGGCGAGGGCGTGGGAAGAGGTCCGCGCCAAAGCGGAGGCGGCGGTTCGAGCGATTCCCGGCGTCACCACCGCGATGATCGCGTTGACAGCCGAGCGCAAGCCGGGTGCGGCAGCTCCGGCGCCGCACCAACATTCGCACTCGCTTGGTGTGAAGCCAGTGGCGCAGCACAGGCCTCAGGGCGCACCGGCGGATTCCCCGATGGGCAAACAAGCCTCGATTCCAGGCATCGGTTCCATCATCGCGGTGGCGTCCGGCAAGGGTGGGGTTGGCAAATCAACCACTGCACTCAACCTTGCCCTGGCGCTCCGTGATCTTGGCCTGCGCGTTGGTCTTCTTGATGCCGATATTTACGGTCCGTCGGTGCCGCGCCTGACCGGGGTGCGCGAAAAGCCGACACTTAACGACGCCAAGAAGATGATCCCGATTGTGCGCTTCGGGCTGCCGCTGATGTCGATCGGTTTTCTGGTCGAGGAAGAGACCGCGATGGTCTGGCGCGGACCGATGGTCATGTCCGCGATCCGGCAGATGCTGTGGGATGTCGCTTGGGGCGAACTGGACGTCCTTGTGGTGGATATGCCGCCCGGTACGGGGGATGCTCAACTGACGCTTGCCCAGCAGGTGCCGCTCCGGGGCGTGGTGATCGTTTCTACACCACAGGATCTTGCCCTGATCGATGCGCGGCGGGGGATCGCCATGTTTCACAAGGTCAACGTGCCGACACTCGGTATCATCGAGAACATGAGTTATTTCCAATGTCCGGAATGTGGCACGCGCTCCGATATCTTCGGACATGGCGGGGCCCGACATGAGGCTGAACGGCTCAAGGTGCCGTTTCTGGGTGAAATTCCGCTGCACATGTCGATCCGGACGTCGTCGGATGCCGGCACGCCGGTGGTCAACAGTGAGCCCGACGGCGTTCACGCAAGAATTTACCGCGCCATTGGCGCGGAAATCAAAAAGCAGCTTGCGGGCGCGGCGGCTGTCATCTGACGTCCTCAGAATACCCCGTTTTATGGTGATTTGAGGCCCTATTCGACTTTGGTTGAATGCCCGCAGGAAGCCATGTTCCTGCATTTTCCGCCCATCGACTTCCGTGCTAGAGACCCGCTCAGAGGGTTTCAAAAAGAAACACCCCAAAAGGAGATGCCTAATGAAGCGTCGTGATTTTTTGAAAGTAACTGCCGCCGGAGCAGCAGCAACTGCGGTTGCTTCGCCTGCCATCGCCCAGTCGTCGCCCGAAGTTAAGTGGCGCCTGGCGTCCAGCTTTCCGAAGTCGCTCGACACCATCTACGGTGGCGCCGAGCAGCTCTCGAAGTACGTCGCCGAAATGACCGACAACAAATTCCAGATTCAGGTGTTTGCTGCGGGCGAAATCGTTCCCGGTCTGCAGGCGCTCGACGCGACCTCCAACGGCACGGTCGAAATGAGCCACACGGTGTCTTACTACTATGTCGGTAAGGATCCCACCTTTGCCATTTTCGCATCGGTGCCGTTCGGCCTCAATACACGCATGCAGAATTCGTGGCTCGATCAGGGTGGCGGCAACGATCTTGCCAACGAGTTTTACAAAAAGTACGGCGTTCTGGGCCTGCCTTGCGGCAACACCGGCACCCAGATGGGCGGCTGGTTCCGCAAGGAGATCAAGACGGTTGCCGATCTTCAGGGCCTGAAGATGCGCATTGGCGGCATCGCCGGTCAGGTGCTGGCCAAGGTCGGCGTCGTTCCGCAGCAGCTTGCGGGCGGCGACATCTATCCTTCGCTGGAAAAGGGCACCATTGACGCTGCCGAGTGGGTCGGTCCGTATGACGACGAAAAGCTCGGCTTCAACAAGGTCGCGAAGTACTACTACTACCCGGGCTTCTGGGAAGGCGGGCCGACGGTTCACGCGTTCACCAATCTTGAGAAATTCAACGCGCTGCCGAAGAATTATCAGGCAATCCTGACCAATGCGGCGGCACACGTTAACGGCTGGATGCCTGCACGTTACGACATGCAGAATCCCGGCGCACTGAAGCGTCTGGTGGCCAGCGGCACGCAGCTGCGTCCGTTCACCAACGAAGTGCTCGACGCATGCCTGAAGGCGACCAACGAACTCTGGGCCGAAATCTCGGCAAAGAATGCCGACTTCAAGAAGGCGATTGATGCGATGCAGGCCTACCGTTCGGATCAGTATCTGTGGTGGCAGGTTGCTGAGTACACCAACGACAGCTTCATGATCCGGTCGCGCACCCGCGGCTGATTTCGTCGGACCCGAAGTAGTCCGAATGAGCCCGGCCTCGTAAGGAGGCCGGGCTTTCTTTTGCAGTGCGGTTTATGAAATCGGCGTGGATATTGGGAACCAGTTGTTCCATGCTCAACCCAAGCCGCAAAAAGAAAGGTGGGTGAATACACAATCACATTCAGGGAGTTATTCATGAAACGTCGCGAATTTATCAAAGTCGCGGGTATCGGCGCAGCCGGTGCCGCGATGGCATCACCTGCCATTGCCCAGTCATCGCCTGAAATCAAATGGCGTCTGACGTCCAGCTTCCCGAAGTCTCTCGACACGATTTACGGCGCGGCCGAAGTGTTTTCGAAAGCTGTTGCGGAAGCCACTGACAACAAGTTCCAGATTCAGGTTTTCGCTGCCGGCGAAATCGTTCCTGGCTTGCAGGCGCTTGATGCGGCGTCGAACGGCACCGTGGAAATGGCCCATACGGCCACCTACTACTACGTCGGAAAGGATCCGACTTTTGCGATCGGGACCGCCGTGCCGTTCGGCCTGAACAGTCGCATGCAAACCGCCTGGCTGCAGGTTGGCGGCGGCTCCGAACTCTTCAACGAGTTTCTGAAGCCCCACAACGTTGTTGCGCTTCTGGCTGGAAACACGGGCTGCCAGATGGGTGGCTGGTTCCGGAAGGAGCTCAAGGATCCGGCTGACCTGAGCGGTCTGAAAATGCGGATCGGCGGCTTCGCCGGAAAAGTCTTGACCAAGCTCGGTGTGGTGCCGCAGCAGGTTGCCGGCGGCGACATCTATCCGTCGCTTGAGAAGGGCACCATCGATGCCGCTGAGTGGGTCGGTCCCTACGACGACGAGAAGCTCGGGTTTCAGAAGGTTGCGAAGTACTATTACTATCCGGGCTGGTGGGAAGGCGGCCCCTCGCTGCACAACCTTGTCAACCTTGCAAAATGGGAAGCGTTGCCGGCCGGCTACAAGTCGATCCTCAAGACGGCGTCGACGCTGGCCAACGAGACCATGCAGGCGCGTTACGATGCCTACAACCCACCTGCGCTGAAGCGGCTTGTAGCAAGCGGAACGCAGTTGCGTCCGTTCTCGGCGTCGATCATGGATGCCTCCCTGAAGGCCGCGAACGAGGTTTATGCCGAGACATCGGCGACCAACGCTAATTTCAAGAAAATGTATGAGGCGATGGCCGCGTTTCGTAACGATCAATACACGTGGTGGCAGGTCGCTGAGTACGGCTTCGACAGCTTCCAGATCCGTTCGCGCACACGAAGCTGAGATTCCATCACGCAAGCGTGAAAAATAAAGCCCGGCCTCAGACGAGGCCGGGCGCTTTTCGTTGTCCCGTTGCCGTCGGCTACTTCGATGGCCCGAGGTCGAGCTGGGGCATTTCGATCTGCGGGATTTCGATCTTAATGTTGGTGGTATCGACCTTGGTGGTGTCGATCCAGTAAGTCACCGCGCCCGGCCAGTAGATCACGATAATGACCAGGATAACCTGCATCAGTACCCAAGGCATGGCGCCCCAGTAAATATCTGAGCTCTTTACTTCAGGTGGGGCGATGCCGCGCAGGTAGAACAGCGCGAAGCCGAACGGTGGATGCATGAACGACGTCTGCATGTTGACGCAGAGCAGAACACCAAACCAGACCAGATCGATGCCGAGCTTCGCGGCAACCGGCGCAAGCAATGGGATGATGATGAAGGCGATCTCGAAGAAGTCGAGGAAGAACGCCAGGAAGAACACGAAAATGTTGACGAAGATCAGGAAGCCGACGACTCCGCCGGGCAGGCCCGTCAGTAGGTGCTCGATCCAGCGCGCGCCATCCATTCCCTGGAATACGAGGCTGAAGCAGGTTGAACCGATGAGGATGAACACCACCATGGCCGTCAGGCGCATCGTGGACGTCATGGCCTGTTCGACCAGCGGCCACGTCAGGCGGCGATGCATCGCTGCGAGAACCATCGCCCCCACCGCGCCCATGGCGCCGGCCTCGGTGGGGGTTGCGAGACCGAGTCCGATGGTACCGAGAACGAGGAAGATCAAGACGATCGAAGGGATCATGCCCCACAGCACGCGGCTGACAAGTTTCCAGTCCATCGGCTCTCGTGCCGACTCGGGGATGGGAGGCATCTTCTGTGGCTGAAGGATCGACACGCCCACGATGTAGAGCAAGAAGATCGCGACTTGCAGAATCGAAGGGCCGATCGCGCCGAGATACATGTCGCCGACGGAGCGGCCGAGCTGGTCGGCAAGCACGATCAGCACGAGCGACGGCGGGATTAACTGCGTAATCGTTCCGGACGCGGCAATGACACCGGTCGCAAGGCGCATGTCGTAACCGTAGCGGATCATGATGGGCAGCGAAATCACGCCCATTGCGATGACGGACGCAGCCACCGTGCCGGTGATTGCGCCAAGAATGGCGCCGACGATGATCACGGCATAGGCGAGGCCGCCTGGAATCTTTCCGAACAACTGGCCGGTGCCCTCGAGCAGGTCCTCAGCGAGACCACATCGCTCAAGAATCGCACCCATGAAGGTGAAGAACGGAATCGACAGCAGCAGGTCGTTTGAAATGATTCCGTAAAAGCGGAAGGGCAGAGCCTGCAGGAACGACGGGTCGAAGTGGCCTGTATTGATTCCGAGAATGCCGAAGAACAATCCGACCGCAGCCAATGAGAATGCGACCGGAAAGCCGATCAGCATGAACAGGATCATGGTCCCGAACATCAACGGGGGAAATACGCCGTGCGAAAACATCAATTAATCCCGTCTCGTGCGGTTGCTATTGCAGAGGAGCTTCGTAATGCGTGTCGATGCGTATCGCGCCAGCGAGCGCCGCAATGCGCTTGGCAAGTTCGGCAAGGCCTTGAATAAAGAGCAATGCGAAACCAGTGGGGAGCAGAGCCTTCGCGGGCCACAGGATCAGCCCGCCCGCGTTCATCGACAGTTCCTTCGACTGGAAAGAATTGAAGAAGAAAGGCCAAGTCAGATAGGTGAGGTAGGCCATCACCGGGAGCAGAAAGACCGTGAAGCCGAAGATGTCGATCCACAGCCGCGTCCTGTCCGAGACCCACGAATACAGCAGATCAACGCGGACGTGCTCGTTAAGCCGCAGCGTCTGCGCTGCCCCGAGAAGCACGATGCCGCCGAACATGTACCACTGGATCTCCAGCAGTCCGTTCGAACTGAAGCTGATCAGATAACGGACGATCGCGTTGCCTGCACTCACGAGGCAGGCGAGAAGCACAAGCCATTTCGCTATGTAACCGGCGACATCGCTGATGCCGTCGACAACGCGCGTGAATTTTACGATGTGCAACGCATCCCCCCGGATCAACCTGCATGCATTTGCTTTTTCTTACCCCGTATGCGCGAGGCGCGGCTCTACTCTGCCGAGGCAATATGACGCGGCGGCACCATTTCAGCGACTTTCGTTGCCGTCAATTGGAAGTTTGGATGTTTTGCGATGAAACGATGACGAAGCTACCGCCGCGCACCGGTGTAGGAAATTAATGTCAAGAAATCGGCACGTGGAAGCAATAATTGCAGCCTTAGCCGCCGGTTACGCTCATGTGCCTGCTGACGCTCGGCCGATTGTGGCGACGGTCGATAATGAAATCGTGGCCCTTCGGCTTGAGCCCGATGGCCCGGTCGATCGCAGCTGCAAGCAGGGCGTCGTCGCTTGATGCCCGCAGCGGCTTGCGCAAGTCAGAGGCATCCTCGTGGCCGAGGCAGGTATGGAGCGTCCCGGTGCAGGTGACGCGAACCCGGTTGCAGGATTCGCAGAAGTTGTGGGTCATCGGCGTGATAAAACCGAGTCTGCCGCCCGTCTCGCTCATGCGAACGTAACGCGCCGGGCCGCCGGTGTCGTCAGCGAGGTCGGTCAGCGTGTATCGCGCGGCGAGGCGAGCCCGAAGCAATGACAGCGGCAGGTATTGGTCGATACGTCCTTCGCCGATATCGCCCATCGGCATGACCTCGATCAGAGTGAGGTCCATATCTTTGCCGTGTGCCCATTCCATCAGCGAGGGGATCTCGTCCTCGTTCATGTTCTTCAGCGCGACAGCATTGATCTTGACCTTGAGGCCAGCAGCCCGCGCAGCCTCGATGCCGCGCAGTACCTTGTCGAGGTCTCCCCAGCGCGTGATGGCGCGGAACTTAGCGGCGTCGAGAGTGTCCAGCGAGACGTTGATGCGCCGGACGCCGGCGTCTCTGAGTTCGACGGCAAACTTCTCGAGCTGCGAGCCGTTCGTTGTCAGGGTCAGTTCGTCGAGTGCGCCGGTATCGAGGTGGCGGGAGAGGGACTGCACCAGAGACATGACGTTGCGCCGGACCAGGGGTTCGCCGCCCGTCAGGCGCAATTTTCGAACGCCCTTGGCGATGAAAGCCGAGCATAGCCGGTCGAGTTCTTCGAGAGAGAGCAGGTCCGATTTCGGCAGGAATGTCATGTCTTCCGACATGCAATAGAAGCAGCGCAGATCGCAGCGGTCGGTCACCGACACGCGCAGATATTTGATCATCCGCCCGAAAGGATCGGTCATTGGGGACGTGGTCGATGCTGCCATGGAATTCGGAAGCGATCCGTTCATTCAGGGCGCCTTGGTTGTCACTCAATATCAAGCCGCTGTCGCCAGCTTGGCATACCAGTCACAATCTAGGGATGATCTGATGCGGACACAATGAAACTGTCCGCAGGAACCGTCAGCGGCTCGGCGGCGGCGGGAAGGGGGAGTTCGGCTCGGCAGGCTCAGCGGCCGCTGGCGCGGGCCGTGGTTTTTTGGCTTTTGGCGCCGCTTTGGCACCCTTCTTGGTGGGAAGCGTCGGTTGCAACTCGGCGTAGACCGGGTTTGGATCGACGACG
>Ga0233443_1001256_pt1 | contig 22914 bp, 20 predicted proteins | sample SI_123_September_2_FD_182784 | JGI IMG/M metagenome (GOLD analysis project Ga0233443, IMG submission 182784) | Seawater microbial communities from Saanich Inlet, British Columbia, Canada - SI_123_September2016_200_MG | ecosystem: Environmental > Aquatic > Marine > Inlet | place: Canada: British... | reverse complement strand
CATTAGAAAATTGATTCGACATATTCCACCTCATTACTTTAATGTCATCAGGCATTATGGGATTTTGGCAAATAGAGTTAAAAATGCTTACCAAAAACTGACAGAAAAACTTTTGGGAGCAGCACCTGATGTTGAAAAGGCTAAAACCTGGAGGGAACGACAAGAGTTGTTTCATGGCAAAGACCCGCTACGATGTCGAATTTGCAACAAAATAATGAAATTCTCTTCAGCTTATTGTCCGAATTCATTATCTTCAATCAAAGCAAAAATGGACATTGATTTTTCTTGATTAAAGCCGACTATAGGAGAAGTTCGTCTGGTTTTCTGGATTTTAGTTAAATGTCGATCAATTGAATGAATACAAAGTTAGAAAGTAGCATTTTTTATCAAAAATTATCAGGAATACAATGCATCATAAGGTCTTATGCACCCATAGGTTTTACTTGAAAAACTTTGTTTTTCCGATACTTTGAACTTAAACAGCAACGTAAATTAATGCAACAATATTTTAATGAATCCGAAAAACGATTTGAACAAACTGACAATCATTTTGATACCATAACTCGTCGAATTGATAACCTTTTCATCTTCTCGTATGTTGGCATAACCGTCTCTGCGGAAGGTATTATTATTGCCACTTTAAAACTCTGGCCGACTTAATTCTAGCTAACTTTTTCCCACTCAAACTGACCAATATTTCGTTGTTTTTTATCGAATACAATACCGATGATATAAACATCACCTTCACTAAGATATTTTTCAAAATATCGTTTTTCTTTAACTTCCTTTAATGGGTGTTCTTTGTTTATTTTAAATTCAAAGATATAAATTTTATCATTGAGCTTTAAGGTTAAATCAATTCGTCCTTGATTAGTGACATCTTCTGCTGTCATTTCTATCCCTAAAGCGGCAAAATAAGCATATAACACACTGGCATAAAATCCTTCGTAATTTTGTAGGTTATTTTTGGTGAAGTTATTGTAGGCAATTGAAGCAAAGATGCGTTTAATGAGGTTTTCTAATTGATCTAAATTTACATCTTCTAAAATATCGTATAAATCATCGCTGATGAGTGTTTTATCGGCAACATTCACCATGAGCGTTAATAAATAGTCATAGAAACTGGTTTTTACCTCATAATTTGGATAATCCAACACATATTTTATCCTTTTCCGTTTATCAATAATTTGTTTTTTAATGGTTAAATAACCAGCCTGAAACATAATTGTTTCTAGTGAGATATTTTCTATATCAAAGCTATTGGTTAAGTTTTCTTCGACTTGTAAATTTTTAAATTTTGGTAAAAAATATTGTTTTTGTTTGATGATTTTAACTAAAACAGAAGGAGTAGCTGTTTCAAACCAGTAGTTTTTAAAACTTTACCATTTTTAATAAAAAGTAAAATATCATAGGGATTGTAAACTTTTGAGCCTAAAAAATTATAACCATTGTACCAACGTTTGACTTCATCATTATCAACATCTGATAAATAGGGAGAAAATACAGTATCAATATCCTTTTGGGTATAACCACAAATATCAGCATATTCTGGGGCTAAACTAATATCCTCTAAATTATTTAAACCGCTAAATACTGAAACTTTAGAAAATTTTGAAACACCTGTCAGCATGGTAAATTTGATATATTGATCATTGTCTTTAATCTGTGTATATAACCGTTTTAATATATCTCTGCATTCAATTGCTATTTCTAATTGGTCGATATTATCAAGAATTGGTTTATCATATTCATCAATCAGAATAACCACTGCCTGTTGATATTGTTTATTAGAAGCAGCAATGAGATTGGCAAAACTAATAGCATAATCATTGGTAATTTCAAAATTAACCTTTAATTGTTCCCCATTAATTTTAAGCTGGTTGAAGATGGAGTTTAATAACTCTTGTACTGTCCTATTGCCACTAAAGCTGATTTTAATTACTGGATATTGTATTTCCCAGTCCCACTGATTTTCTATTGCTAAACCTTTGAATAAAGATTGATTACCATCAAAAATATTATGTAAAGTATCTATAAATAATGATTTACCAAAACGTCTAGGTCTGGCTAAAAAAATATTTTGATAATTATTAATTAACTTTAAAGCAATGCCTGTTTTATCAACATAAAGCAAATCTTGTTCAATCACTTTTCTAAATGTCTGTATACCGATTGGGAGCTTTTTTAATGGTTTATCTTGGGACATTAGATTAATTATTTTCCAATTTAAAATATTTTCGGTTAATCTTATTATAATCGACATATTCCTACAAAGTTAGTCGAGTTTTGCGACTATTGCAAAACCTCCTACCATCGTATGATAGTTACACAACTTAGGAAGCTAACTTATAATTCAAGTTTTCATCAAATCAAGGAATAAAATTTTTGAAAAAGCGCAGTTTACAAATATAAATGAGCATTTTGAAACAATTTTTAACGCAGAGTTGACGGAAAGATGAGTTATCAGACAGCCTCCTAAATAACTACCAACACAAACAGGAGAACGATTATGAAATCAATTCAATCATTATTACTTGCGGCTTTATTATCAATGAGTTCAATGGCTACTTTTGCCGGTCCAGTGAATGTTAATGATGCCGATGCAGAGAATTTAGCCGATTCATTGAATGGGATTGGCAATAAAAAGGCTTTGGCGATTATTGCTTATCGTTCAACTCACGGTAATTTTATGACAATAGATTCTTTAACACAGGTAAAGGGTATCGGAACTAAAACAGTGGAAAAGAATAAAGAGTTGATACTGCTTAAATAACGCAATATGGTTCTCACACAAATGTGTGGGAACCATTCAGTCCTATACCTCACTCAGCTCAATAGTCCACTTTTTCCAAATCAGATACACTGCTGGTAGCACCAATAAAGTTAGAAAAATTGCGCTGACCATACCACCTAACATAGGTGCTGCAATCCTCTGCATAACTTCTGCACCCGTTCCAGTGCCGTATAATATGGGAATTAAGCCAGCAATAGTTGCCGATACAGTCATCATAATTGGACGAACTCGCAATAAAACCCCATTAACAACGGCTTGTTTTATCTGCTCAAAAGTCAGTAGTCGATGCTCATTTTTAGCGATTTGTTGTTGCTCTTTAAGTGATTGATCCAGATAAATCAACATGATGACGCCAATTTCCACCGAAACACCTGCCAAGGCGATGAACCCTACACCGACAGCCACAGATAAGTTAAAATTCATGATATACAACAACCAAATACCACCAATCATGGCACAAGGCAAAGTTCCCATGATGATGGCAACTTCCATCACGTTGCGAAAATTGAGATACAACAAAATCATGATGATGAAGAGTGTAATGGGGATGACAATCATCAACTTTTGTTTGGCTCTAATCATGTATTCATACTGACCAGACCAGGCAATTGAATAACCTGGTGGTAATTTGATTTTTCCTGCAACTACTTTTTGTGCCTCTGCCACATAAGATCCTAAATCTCGACCTTCAATATCGACAAAAATCCAACCATTGAGTCGGGCATTTTCACTTTTTATCATTGGCGGACCTTCTTCGATACTGATTTTAGCGACTTCTTCCAGAGGAATTTGAGCACCTTGTGGTGTGATGATGGGTAACATTTTAAGCTCTTGTAATGAATCTCTGATTTCTCTGGGATATCGAATATTAACAGGATAACGCTCTAAACCTTCGACTGTTTGAGTGACATTCATACCACCAATTGCTGTTTTCACCACCTCTTGCACATCGGTAATATTAAGACCAAATCGAGCAGCGTTGAGGCGGTTGATGTTAACAGTCACATATCGACCACCAGCTACTTTTTCTGAAAAAACTGAGGCAGTACCTGGAATACTTTGAATAATGGTTTCTAATTTTGCTCCAATTTTTTGAATAATGGCTAAGTCCTGACCTGCTATTTTTAGACCCAATGGGGTTTTAATGCCTGTTGCCAACATGTCAATTCGAGTTTTTATTGGCATCACCCAGGCATTGGTGACACCTGGAAACTGAATGAGTTGGTTCAATTCAGACTTAATTTGATCAATCGTCACTCCTGCTCGCCATTGATTTTTAGGTTTTAATTGAATCAAGGTTTCAATCATGGTTAATGGGGCAGGATCAGTGGCTGTTTCGGCTCGACCAATTTTACCAAACACACTTTTAACTTCGGGGTGTGTTTTAATCAGTTTGTCGGTTTGTTGTAATAATTCGCGTGCCTTGCCGATTGATATTCCTGGGAAAGTTGTCGGCATGTACATTAAGTCCCCTTCATTTAAATCAGGCATAAACTCTGAGCCAAGTTTATTTAATGGCCAAAAGCCAACCACCACAATCATCAAAGCAAACAGTAAAACTGTTTTTGGCCAATTCACCACGCCTTTGATAAATGGACGATAGAGCAACATCAAACCTTTATTGATGGGGTTTTTATGCTCAGGTATGATGTTACCTCTGACAAAATATCCCATTAGTACAGGCACCAAAGTGATTGCAAGCAAAGCAGAGGCCGCCATTGCATACGTTTTTGTGAAAGCTAATGGTGAAAACAATTTTCCTTCTTGTGCCTCTAAGGTAAAAACGGGCATGAAACTCAACGTTGTAATCAGCAGTGAAAAAAACAATGCTGGCCCCACTTCTCCAGCAGATTGTTTGATAATTTTCCAATGATCATAATCCTTGTCTGCTTTGTGTTTTTCAATATTTTTATGTGCATTTTCGACCATTACAATGGCTGCATCCACCATCACGCCAATGGCAATTGCAATACCACCCAATGACATGATATTGGCATTAATGCCTTGAAATTTCATGATGATAAAAGCACTTAAAATGCCCACGGGTAAACTGATTAAAATGACCAGAGAAGATCTGAAATGAAATAAAAAAACAATACAAACCAGTAACACCACTATAAACTCTTCAAATAATTTGTCTCGTAAATGGGTAATGGCGCGATCAATCAACGAAGAGCGGTTGTAAGTTTCAACAATTTCTACTCCTTCAGGCAAACTTTGTTTTAAGTTTTCCAATTTAGTTTTCACTCGTTCGATCGTTTGCTGCGCATTTTCACCCCATCGCATCACCACAATGCCGCCAACAACTTCGCCCTCACCATCCAGTTCTGCTAAACCACGTCGCATTTGTGGTCCAACACGAATATCTGCCACATCATCTAATAAAATAGGTGTTCCAGATGAGTTAAAGCCCAATGGGATGGTTTTTAAGTCATCAATTTTGGTGAGATAGCCTGTTGATCTAACCATGTATTCAGCTTCACCCATTTCAATCACCGAGCCACCCACTTCTTGATTGGATTTAATGATCGCCATTTTGATTTTTTGTAATGATATTTTAAAGGAACGTAATTTTTGCGGATCAATCACCACTTGGTATTGGCGTACCATACCGCCTATGGTTGCCACCTCAGAAACACCTGGCACAGCTTGTAATTCATACTTTAAAAACCAATCCTGTATGGATCTCAATTGTGATAAGTCGTGATGACCTGAACGATCCGTTAAGGCATATTCATAAACCCAACCGACTCCTGTTGCATCAGGACCCAATACAGGTTTGGCATTTTTAGGTAGACTATCAGTGACCTGACTTAAATACTCCAGCACTCGGGAGCGTGCCCAATACAAATCAGTACCATCTTCAAAGATGATATAAACATAAGAATCACCAAAAAAAGAATAACCTCGAACGGTGGTTGCCTTTGGCACAGACAGCATGGCGGAAGTTAATGGATAGGTAATTTGATCTTCAACCACCTGCGGTGCTTGACCTGAGTAACTGGTTTTTATAATTACCTGAACATCCGATAAATCAGGAATGGCATCAATCGGAGTTTGTTGGATACTGACAATTCCCCAAACAATCAAGACCAAGGTACACAATATAATGATAAAGCGATTATTCAAAGACCAATCTATAATCCAGTTAATCATTACAGTCCTCCCTCATCCATTTTATGAATTGAACTGATTTGATACTTTTCTTTGCCAATGGTTTCTAATGAAAAATGCAAACTATCGCCAACTTTTAAATTGCTTAACTTTAATGTATTTTTCACCTTAAATTGGGTGACTTTAGCGAGCCATTTTAATGATTCAATCGGATCATGAGTTAATACAATTTGCTGTTCTTCTGGCAAAATTGCAATGATAGTTCCTGCACCAGAATGTTGTGTTTCAGTCATTGAAGCAGGCGATTCTTTAAGTGCTGACATTCGGGCAAAACTGGCTTTTAAACTCGCTTCAGAATCAATCAAAAATTGTGCAGATGTGACCACAGTCTCACCTTTTTCTAATCCTGAAACTACCTCAGCGACCGTTTCATTTTCTAAGCCAATTTGTACGTCTCTTGGCTTAAATTGCCCTGGTTTAATTTCAACAATCACCCTATTTTTCATTGAACTGCGTAAAATAGCTTCTTTTGGAATGATTAAAACATTGGGCTTTTTTTTGCTTTTGATCACAATATGGGCATACATATTGGGTAACAATTGACGGTTTGGGTTGGATAATACTGTTCTGATTTTTAAAGTTCTGGTTGTGGGATTCAGTTCAGGGTAGATATAATCAATTTCTCCTTGCCAAATCCTATCAGGTAAATAGGTCAGTTTTGCCTCAACTGACTGGCCATGACTCACCCAACTTGACTGACGTTCAAAGACTTCAGTTTGTAACCAAACAGTTGATAAATCCGCAATTGTCATCATTATTGTTGATGGTTTTACAAACATACCTTCACCCACATTTAATTTGGAAATAATGCCATTTTGTGGTGAATAATATTTTATTCGTTGTAACACTTTTTTGGTTCTTTTCAGCCGATTGATATCCTTTTTTGAGATACCCAAAGCAATCAATCGTTCTTCAGAAGCATTGATCAGATGTTTATACCGCAAGGGCATAAGTTTCGTTTGAGCAGACGAGCGACTCAACTCCGCTTTATTTTTACTCGATAAGATTTGTAAAAATTCCTGTTGTGCATTCACCAGGTCAGGATCATACATTTCAAACACCACTTGACCTTTTTTGACTTGATCACCCTCAGCTTTAATATAAAGTTTTTCAACCCAACCTTTGGTACGAGTGTGTAAATGACTGATTTTATTTTCATTGTATGCCACATAACCCACCGCATGAATATCTTGAGAAATAGAACTCCGCTTCACTGTTGCCGTGCGTACACCCAGATTATTGATAATATATGGTTTTATTTTTACTGCTAATTTATCCTCTACCTCATTTTCTGATTCTGCATAGACGGGTACCAATTCCATACCCATTGGAGATTTTCCAGGTTTTTCACGTCGATAATTGGCATCCATGGGAGCAACCCAGTACATGATCTTTTTTTCTTTTTTAGTGGGCATGGATGATTCTTTGGCTGTAGACACTTGATGATCTTTATGTGCCAAATATTGATCTAGTTTGAACGTATATTGAAAAAATCCACCTGCTAAAATAGACATGATGAGTAATATAAAAGTCAGTGTTTTTTTCATTATTATTCTCCTTGAAAATAAAGTAATTTAGCATGAGATTTGGTCAATTCCAGTTTGATTTTAATGGCTTGTAGCCTAATTTTTAAACGAATTAACTCAGACTTTATCAAGGTATCAAAATCACTCACGCTACTTTGATAAGCAATCATGGCGGCTTCTACATTTAATTGAGCTTGTTGAGTCATTTGCTGATCAAATAAATATTGGCGCTTTTTCAGACTTTCCCAAAGGGTCAGTTGCAAATTAAACTGTCTTTTTAATTCACGAATTTTATCGATTCTTTGATAACGATTCGCCTGTAATTTAGATTTTTCTGATGATAACCAGGCTCCTTGTTTTTTATGATGATGAATAGGCAAACTGACATTCATCATCACTGATAACAGTTCAGGTCGTTTTGAGCCATTGGTATTTCGACTATTGCGTTCACCATAAGTCACATCTAACATCCAGCGTGGTTTGAATTTTTCAATGGCAATATCCACGGCAACATCTTGTGCTTTGATTTTTTGATCTTCAATTATGATGACTGAATGATTTATCAGAGCCTCTAATGTTTTATCAGAGGAATGTAAGCGTGGTAAAACTGGAGGGGATTTTTGCAATGACAATAGTGCTTTGTCGCCAATCCATTTTCCCAAATTAACTCTTGCCTGATCAATACGACCCTTGTTTTTAATTGAGCGATCAGTAATTTTTAATAATTCCAACTCTGCCCTGAGTACATCTTGTTGATTTCGTTTTCCAGAGGCAAAATGTGCTTCGGTAATATTGACCAATTGTTTAAATGTTTTTTGACTTTCGCTAATGACTTGACTGGCTTTTTGATGAAAATAGATTTCAATATAATGTTGTCGTACTTTTTTCAATATTAACAATGTCTGGTGGCTTTTCTTTTGTAGTTGAAGCGTCGACATCACTCGGTTTTTTAAAGACTTTTTCTCTAAAATTTTCCCTGCTGGAAAACTTTGTTGCAAACCTATTTGTAGTTGTGTCATGGCTTCTTTACTGCGATCAAAATCATCGATGGGCAAACCAATAATACCCAATTTCAAATTTGGATCAGGCAATGTTTTAGCAAAAATAGATTGTGCTTCAAAACGACTGGATTGATATTGAAACTGATTCATTAATGGATCGTCCATCAATGCTATTTTTTCGGCTTGTTGGAGAGATAAATGATGAATTTGTTGTGTTTCTGCCAGCACAATAGATTGACAATAAAAACAAAACAATAGGATAGGTAACCTAAATTCTTTAGACAAATTAAAATAATGCATGCGCACATATCCTTATTTAAGGAGCAAACTGTTGAAAATGTGAATGAGATAAAATTTGGCGGATATGTTGTTGTCTATCCAACCGATATTATAAGTAGGTGACCATAATTATCTTAACAAAATTTTCGCTCAAGATTTTTTGACCTTTGGTGTTACTGCTCTGATTGCATAGAGGTCTATTCGGTCAGAGTAGTAGTGCCAAAGGGCGAAAAATATTGAGTGAAAATGTTAATATAATTATGGTCACCTACTTATATATGAGAATTTCAAAAGAGTTTTAAACGATAGGGGGTTTGAACAAGGAAGGTATGAATAAATTGTGGCGTGATTGATTCACGGCTGAATAAATTTTGTCATGAGATATTTCGGTATTTGACAAAATTACCGTTTGAAACAAAACAGAAAAAGTAGTGCAATGACTGAGAGAACAATTTGTATCCTGACAGATTGAGGATGGACAGCATTCATCATTATTATTTACTTGAGTTTGATTTTCAGTGATTTGATGACAAGACTCAACCATAGGCATCTGCATAGAATTTTTAGACAACATCATCGCATCGGCGATTGAAATCAAAGGATTCAATAGAATTGATAATACCAGCAGACAGTGGATGAGTTTTTTATTCATTCTAAAAGTATCGCCCTAATCATGTCGATGTGTCAAATAAAATATTTTTATACTGCAAGGGGATGAGTTTTATTTGAACAGATGAACGGCTCACTCAGCTTGATTGTCAATAATAAGAAAAAAATTAAAGCAATAATTAATTTATTACCCAACATTACATAAGGTGTCTTTCCTTTAAATGGGATAATTTTTCCTTGCAAAATATGTTGTTCAAATTGAGGTGACTGTTTTAATATTTTACCTTTTTCATTGATGATTGCCGATATACCTGTGCTGGTTGCTCTAACCAGATAACGACCTGTTTCAATGGCTCGCATTTGTGCCATTTCCAAATGTTGGTGAGGTGCTAATGAATGACCAAACCAGGCATCATTACTTGCATTGACCAAAAAAGAGGCTTTCGGTAAAGCTTTGATGATATCTTGTCCAAAGGCATCTTCATAACAGATTGACAATCCAATCCATTGGTTTTTAATGAATAATAAGGGCGACTCATCAGATGATCCTGTGCTGAAAGCAGACATCGGAATATGAAAATAAGACAAGATGGGCTTTAAAATAGAAGCCAACGGCATGAATTCTCCAAAAGGAACCAAATGTCTTTTTTTGTAAATATTGGCTGACTTTTCAGACAAATGTATCATGCTATTATAATATTTTTTCCTTTGATCCCCCCACACAGGTAAGCCAACCAATAATTCAGCATTTTTTCGTTGAGCATCCAAAATGAGTGGTTTGAGATAATTATTCTTCAATTGATCATAAAAGGCAGGTATCGCATTTTCTGGCCAGATAATGATATCAGCTTGTTGAATTTGTCGGGTTAAATCATCATAAAGAAGCATGGTTCGGTAACGTTCATTGGCTTTCCACTTTATTTTTTGTTCAATATTTGCTTGAATTAAAGCCACTTTTAGTGACTTTTTATCGACAGATGGTTCGACCCACGTCAACTGACCGACTGAAAACATCATGACAAAAAATAACAGTGATGGGATGGTAAAGATGACGTTTTTCACACTTTTAGGCAGTAAAAGGGTGGCTATCACTCCCGAAATAATGACGATGCAAAAACTCAGGCCATAAACACCCATCACACTCGCAATACCCGATAGATGATTATTGGTTTGACTATAACCGATGGTCAACCAAGGGAAACCCGTTAAAACCCAACCTCTGATCCATTCAAACAAGACCCAAAGTAATGGATAAACAAAACACAGTGAAACAATGCCTGAGCTGTGGAAAAATCGTTTGGCAACAAACGGAATGGAGGCATAAAAAATTGCCAAAAATAAGATAAACAGCAAGGTAATCAAACTGGCCCAAAACCAATTCATGTTACCAAATAAATTGATACTAATTTGAATCCAGGATACACCCACACCCAAATAGGCAAAACCAAACAAAAAACCACAGAGAGTACTTTGCTTTAACGTCAGATGATGGCTACACCAAAAGAGAATCGCTGGTGAAATAAAGGCAATGAAAGACCAGTGAAATGGCGAAAATGCCAGTGGTAAGATTGCACCTGAAATAAAACAAAGAAAAATAGCTGTATGGAATTTAATCAATAGAAGCGACGATGGTCAATTTTAAAATATGAATACGACGATTATCAGCACTCACCACATCAAAGTGCATAGAACCGATGGATACAAATTCACCACGTTTTGGTAAATGACCAATTTTATTAATAATCAGACCTCCAATGGTATCAAAATCATCGTCTTTAAAATCGGTATTAAAATGCTCATTAAAATCCTCAATGGGCGTCGTCGCTTTAATGGTGAATTCTGATTCATTTAATTCAAGAATCATGCTGTCATCATCAAAATCATGCTCATCTTCAATGTCACCAACAATTTGTTCAATCACATCTTCAATGGTAATCAAACCAGAAGCGGCCCCATATTCATCCACCACAATGGCAATATGATTGCGTTTTTCTTTAAACTCTCTTAATAAAACATTGAGTCGTTTACTTTCAGGAACAAACACGGGAGGGCGAATTAAATCATGGAAATCAAAGTCGGAGTCTTTATTTTTAGCACAATAAGCCAGCAAATCTTTTGCCAATAAAACACCAATGACTTCAATTTTATCATCAGCAATGACAGGAAAACGAGAATGAGCAGACTCAATGATGGTGGGCAAGAATTCTTCCAGTGGCTCATCTCTTGAAACAACAACCATCTGTGCTCTGGGTATCATGATATCTCTTACTTGCATTTCAGACACCTGAATTGCACCCTCAATCATGGATAACGCATCTGGGCCTAGCAAGTATCGTTTTTGAGCATCTCGTAATATTTGAATGATTTGATCCATATCACGAGGTTCATCACCCGTCAGAACCTTACTCATGCGCCCAATCCAAGATAAACTGGGGTTCAGGGGTTTATCTTCACTCATAAAGATGTTTCAACATAAGGATTTGTCATACCTAATTGATTTAAAATGTTTATTTCAAGTGTCTCCATTTTGTTTGCGGAATCATCATCTAAATGGTCGTAACCTAGACAATGCAGTATGCCATGGATCACCATATGCGCCCAATGGTTTATCACATTTTTATGTTGTTGATTGGCTTCTTTATTAACAATAGGCGCACAAATGATGATATCACCCAATGACGGATCGTCTATAAAGTCTGGGACATTACTTGGAAATGAAAGAACATTGGTGGGGCCTTGTTTGTGGCGATACTGCTGATTCAGATGAGCACTTTCTGCTTCATCCACAATTCTAATTAGAATTGTAATATTATTTTTGGCAGCATTATTTTTAAAATTTTTCAGTGCAGTCTGACTCCACTGCTTAAAGAGTTGATCAGACGGTATCACATTTAACTCAGAGGGTGTTGAATGCATTTGTATCTCTATTTCAATACACATAGTTTTAATTATAGATGATGATAGAGAAATGTAAAATTATAGTGATTTACTTTCAAAATCATCATAAGCATTAATAATATGTTGTACCAAACTATGTCTAACAATGTCCTTGGTTTCGAAATGAGTAAATGCAATGCCTTTAACATGATGCAATACATCTGTTGCATGTAATAATCCAGAATGAATATGTTTGGGTAAATCAATTTGAGTTGTATCACCCGTAATAATTGCCTGAGAACCAAAACCAATACGGGTTAAAAACATTTTCATTTGTTCGATTGTGGTATTTTGTGCTTCATCCAGAATGACAAAGGCTTCATTTAAAGTTCGTCCTCTCATATAAGCCAAAGGAGCGACTTCGATGACATTTCTTTCCATCAGTTTTGCGACTTTTTCATAACCCAACATCTCATATAGTGCGTCATACAGTGGTCTGAGATAGGGGTCAACTTTTTGAGCCAAATCACCTGGTAAAAAACCCAGTTTTTCACCTGCCTCAACGGCAGGACGAGTGAGCACCATTTTTCTAACTTGGCCTTTTTCTAATAGCTCCACTGCACAAGCAACTGCAAGATAAGTTTTACCTGTTCCTGCAGGTCCAATACCGAAATTAATGTCTTTACTCATGATATTATCAACATATTTTTGCTGATTTTTACCACGTGCTTTAATTACACCACGTTTGGTTCTTATTTGAATATGAGCATGTTTTTCCGAAAAATCATTGGCTTCAAGTTCTTGTAGCATTAAATGGATATGTGATGGTTTTAAGGTTTCATCAAAAGCTTGTTGATATAATTTCTTAAGAATTTTAGCAGTATTATTAATGCAGGTTTGTTGACCAATAATTTTAAAATTGATGTCCCTGTGTTGAATTTCAATGCCTAATTTTTTTTCAATTTGACGCAAATGTTCATCAAATTGACCACACAAATTTGCCAGTGCAGTATTGTCTGTGGGTTGCAAGGTTATTTCAATAGTGGATAGAGCTGATGCTTGTTCTGGAGAATTCATAATTTAAGACAATTAGTTGATTGGAATAGTCTATTTAGAGTTGCTTTAAGCGTATCAATACTCACAGGTTTTGCGATATAATCATCCATGCCTGCATTGATGCATTTTTCACGGTCACCTTTCATTACATTCGCTGTCATGGCAATAATAGGTTGGTGGGCAGACAAGTTTTGCTCCATTTCCCTAATTTTACTCGATGTTTCATAGCCATCCAGTTCAGGCATTTGACAATCCATAAAAATGACATCATAAGTCTGGGTTTTAATTTTTTCAAGCACTTCTAAACCATTAGCCGCTAACTCAACTCGACAACCCGTTTTTTCCAACATGCCCTTACCCACCAATTGATTGGCTATTTCATCGTCGGCCAATAACACAGAGAAGTCAAAACAAGCATTTTCTAATTTTTCAGGATCAGGTTCAATCATTAACACCTGTTGATCTTTACTGATGGGCAACGTCAAATCAAACCAAAAAGTAGAGCCTTGCCCTAATTGACTGGTCGCGCCGATTTTTCCATCCATCATTTCAATAAATTCTTTGGTAATAGAAAGACCAAGCCCTGTACCACCGTAAACACGACTGGTCGATGTACTTTCTTGAATAAATTTCTCAAATACGGACTCTATTTTTTCTTTTGCAATACCTGCGCCCGTGTCTTTGACGGCAAAATTTAATAATACATTTTCATCTTGTATGGTTTCTTTCACAGAAATAGTGATGCCACCTTTTGCTGTAAATTTAATCGCATTACCCGTTAAATTAATGATAATTTGACTCAAAACTTTTGGGTCACCAATCACTTGTCTTGTTAAATCGGCCTGATAATCCAGTTTGAGGTCTAGGAATTTTTCGTGAGCTTTGACATTCAGTAAATTAATTGTTTTATCCAAGGTTACTTTCAAAGGAAAAGCAATTTCATCTAGCTCCATTTGACCCGCTTCAATTTTTGAAATATCCAGTATATTGCCAATTAAAGACAGTAAATAATGACCTGCTGAAGTTATTCTGCCCAATGCTTCAACATCTTCTGAGCGCCCTTGGGCTTTGGCTGGAAAAGTCATCAATTCACTGAATCCCATAATGGCATTGAGTGGTGTTCTTAACTCATGACTCATGTTGGCTATAAAATTACTTTTTGCATGACTCGCTTCTTCAATTTTTTCTTTGGCTTCTTTAATGTGCAATTCGGCAATTTTCTGAGTGGTGACATCAACGCCGTAACATAAAATAAGGTTATTATCGTCCAGTGGATGAAAATTCCAGACAAACCAGCTTGATTGAAAATGGTTTTCAATATTTTCAATGGCTTGCTCATTAAATAAACTTTGAGTAATGATGCCAATATAATTTTCTGGAAAAATATTGGGATAACCTAATTCATTATAACCATAATCCACCAATAACTTAATCATGGCAGGATTTGAATAATGCATCACGCCTTGTGTATCAATTTCTGCAATGGGTAAAGGACTCAGTTCTGAATACAATGCGAGTCGTTGTTGTTCATAATCATTTGAGGTTTCAAGGTTTTCATTTTTAAAGGTAATTAAAAATCCTTGAAGTTCACCATTGTCATTGGTTAATGCCGTTTTTTGAAACTAATCGATAAAAATGAACCATCTTGATCCAACCAGCAGATATCTTTTTCAACCTGGTTTTCAAGTTGATGGTGGTACGGGCAATCTTCAAAATCATGCTGGTAGTCATCCGTGTCAATACACACCAACTCATGAAAAGATTGATTGGTGAAAGCATCAACCTCCCAGCCTAAAATAGTGGCCGCATCAACATTGATGAATTGAACAATACCGTTATTATCAAGAATAATAACGGGTTCATGCCACTGTTGTAATAGATTCGGGTAAAGCGATGATAAAAAATGATCATTGATCATAATTGATGTTCTTCTGGTTGTAATAGTCTTGCTGGGTCTGTTTTGACTTCTTCAGGATCAATCACTTTTTCAATTGATCGAGTATTGGTTGAACTATCTTGTTTTGATAAATCAATCACCATGGGTTTACTTAGTGGATGGTTTTGTTTGTTGTAAAAAACTTTAACTTTAGGCAATAATGGTTGTTTTCTATTGAGTTCTGCCACAATTGCTTTTTCTTTGGTGTTTAACATCACCGCACTGGTGAGAGGGAAAACACCTAGCAACTGAATCAGATGAGTCACCACATCAACATCCAAAATCTTGGTTTTTGCAAGATTAAACAATTCGCGAACAGCTTTACCTGAAATCATGGGGGCTGCTCCTGACAAACCTTGCATCAATTCATCATAATATTCGGCAACAACCAATATTCGACTACACAGCAATATTTCTGCCTGTTTCAACTGATGTGGATAACCACTACCGTTACAAAATTCATGATGCTGCCCAACAATTTCGATAACATCAGGATTAATATTTCTGTCTTTTTTTAAAAAACTCAAACCCAATGACACATGACTTTCGATTAACTTTTTTTCCGCTGAGGTAAATTTACTGTGTTTAACCATTCAAACCATTGTGGTAACAGGACATGGAGAAATGGATTCGGTCGTCAGTTCACTAAGAGCAGGGGCACTTGACTTCATGAGTAAACCCGTCAAATTTCCTGAACTGGGTGTTACACTGGAAAAAGCCTTTGAGAAAATTCGTTTACTGAAAGAAGTGAATAATAAAAACAGAATTTTGGAAAAAGAACTGAAAGCCCGAATCAAAGCGGAAACAACCGTTGTCAACAAGCAAAAAGTCATTGATGATATTGCCAGACAGTTAATCGAATGTGATGAAGCACTACAGCAAGAGATCAGTGAACGAATTCAAACTGAAATATTACTTTCAAAAAATCGTGAAATGCATAAATTAATGCACGCAATGCTATCATTTACTTGCGATGTCAACAAACACGATGGCCATTGTCTTGAAAAATTTTTTTGAAATGATGCTAACCTCACCTGTTTTATCAGAAACATCTCAATTGATCTTATTTAAAATTAATGGCGATGATTGTAAAATACAGCTCAGTAAAAATATTGCTAAAAATGAGTTGAATCAATACACAGAATTGGCAAAAAAATACATTGGCTCCACCAAAACTTTACTCCATGTTCGGACAGAAGAAGACAATGATTTTTATTGGATTCCCGTTTATAAAAATCACCGACTCCAAGCCATGTTGATGATTTTTCCTCCATTTCACACCCTGGAAATGGATTTTATGGAGTTATTGGATGATTCACCCGAATTTGATTCTAATAAATCCATTGATTATTTAGGGCAGTCCTGTACACAACTTCATTTGCAGTCATTTGCAGATATTTTGGGTTTCTTAATATAATAAGATCAAAATCATGAATAAAACACTGAACTTGGATGATTTATTTGACGACCAACTAACAACCATCAATTTTTTAGTGATTGGTGAACAAGCTGAGTTATTGAATATTCTAGAAAGTCAAAATAATTTACTCTCTCGTGACGGTATTAGTATTCACAATGAATCAGTTGAACACAGCAACGAACTAGGTCAACTGATTGATAAACAACATCATAATGGTATTTCTTATGCTGCTATTTTTATCGATATTAATTTCTTTGATAATGATGCAAATTTATTAGAGACCATTGATTCCCTATTAGATTTAGACTCAACATGCCATCTATTTTTAACCACAAACTATCAGGAAAGTAATTTTAAAGGTCTTGCAAATACACCCAGTTCAAAAATTATTTATTTACGCAAACCCTTAATTCCAGAAGAAGTATGGCAAATGGCAAGCATAGTTTTGCATAATCACCAAAGCCATGAACAGATGGAAATTACCTCAATGAAGCTGGTTGAATATCAATCTGCGATTGATAATCACACCATGCTATGTATTGTTGACGTGACTGAAAAAACCTCTCCGTTTGATGGAATGGTCATTTATGTCAACCAGCTTTATTGTCAGGTCAATATTGTTGAACAAAATCAATTAATCAATCACCCTTTTCATAATGAATCACTGTCTTTTGAAAAAGAAGACAAAAATGAGGTTTGGCAACAACTCAAAAATGGTCATCTTTGGCATGGTGTTATTAATAATTTAAACCAAAATGACAGCATGATCTGGGCTGATTGTAGCATAGTCCCTGTGAGAAATGAGCAAGGTCAATTAATCAAATATTTAATGGTTTCAAATGAAATCACTGAAATGATTCGCTTGCAGGAAAGTCTCAAACAAAGTAATCGCCAATCCATGAAAATGCTACAGGAAATGGATGAAGCCTGGCACTCTATTCAAAAAGCCAATGATGCCAAAAGTCGATTTCTTGCCAGCATGAGCCATGAATTAAGAACACCAATCAATGGCATGATTGGTATGTCTGACTTACTCTCAGAAACACTATTAACCGAACAACAACGTTGTTATGTAGAAACGGTGAGTGCATCTGGGCAACAATTATTGGCAGTAGTGAATGATATTCTGGATTTTTCTAAAATTGAAGCAGGTCAATATAGCCTTGAATCCATTGAGCTTAATTTACGAGACATGATTGAAGATGTCATTTTAACTGTTTCTCACACGGCCTTGTTGAAAGGTTTAGAATTAGGTTATGTGATTGATGACAATGTGCCAACAAAAATTAATTCTGACAAAAAAGCCATTCAACAAATTCTCACCAATTTAGTGGGTAATGCCTGTAAATTCACGGCTGAAGGTTTTGTGGTCATTGTGGTAAAATTTAATGATTTCTGTGACTTAGATGATACTTTGTACTTTGGTGTAGAAGACTCTGGTATCGGCATTACGGCTGAACAACAAAAACATATTTTTGAGGTTTTTCAACAGGCAGACACGTCCACTTCAAGAAAATATGGTGGCACAGGTTTGGGTTTGAATATTTCAGGAGAACTGGTTCGGTTATTACAAGGTGAACTTGAAGTTGACAGTGAAGAAAACGTGGGTTCTTGTTTTCATTTTGAAATTCCTGTTGAAAATCCTGTGCATGAAGCATCAGACCAATTACAAAACTTGTGCAAAAAACAAATAGCCGTCATAGAGGAATCAAAATATCAACCTTCAGTATTGGTTAAACATCTTCGAGAGCATCACTTTAATATTAAAGTTTTTCAACAAACAGATGATATTTTAAACGCTCCAGGAGAACTTAAAGACATTGATTTGCTCATTGTTTCATCATCACTCGACCAGTTAACAGGATTAGAGTTTATTGAGCACATTAAAAATATTCCCTGTTGTCGGCACTTGATTTATATGTATTATTTAAATGTTGGTGAAATTCAAGACAAAGCAAAGTTGTCTCGATTAGGAATCAAACATCGATTAGACAGACCATTACGCCACAAACCATTAATTAATACGTTAAGTAAGGCGTTTGGCGAAGCTATTATCTATCAGGATGATCAACAAGAAAATAATGTCGAATTAGAAGGCACATTATTAATTGTGGATGACAATCAAACCAATCGCATGGTAGCTGGGGCTATTCTGGAAAAACTGGGCTTAACCATTAAAGAAGCGCCCAATGGTAATGATGCTTTAACCATGACAGAAAAAGAAAAATTTGATGTTATTTTAATGGATTATCAAATGCCTGGACTGGATGGTGCTGAAACAGTGGAAGGTATTCGTCTACAGGAGCAGCAAACCAATGGTGTCAGAGTACCGATACTGATGCTGACGGCAGATGTACTGGAAGACACAAGAGATCGCTGTGTTGCGGCAGGTGCTGATGGTTTTTTATCTAAACCCATCCGTAAAGAACAATTAAGAAATACAGTTGCCAAATGGTTAGCAGATAATCAAAATCAGTCCAGCACTGACTCAATTGAAAATGTTGGTCAAACAACGGATGATGGACTACAATCTGATGGTGTAACCCAACAACCTAAACCTGTGGAAAAAATAATGGATGATTTACCTGAACCAATCAATGAAATGACTTTATCAACGTTGAAAGAAATTTTAGGTGAAGAACAAATTGAAAACCTGATCACCGTTTATGTCAGTGATGTTGACCGTTTTAAAACTGAAATGGATGAACTGGTTACAAATGACTACGATGGATTGGCCAAGAAAGCACATGCCATCAAAGGTAATTACAGCACACCTGGTGCCGAACATTTAGCCATCATTTGTAAAGAAGTGGAACTTAAACTAAAAGCAGGTGAGGTTGAAAATGTGGCGGCTGATATTGCTCGAATCAGCAATGAACTTGATCGTGTTTGTGAGTATTTAAAAAATTATCAATAAAAAATATTATTTTCGGTAGATTCACTATCGTGAGTTGCCTAAGGAACGGAAGCTATTTTGTGTTTGTTTCTAGGAGGCTGTCCGAGAACGCAGGTTTTCGTCAAATCAAGGCATAAAATTGTCGAAAAGCGCAGTTTACGTGTGTAAATGAGCATTTTGAGACCATTTTTAACACAGAGTTGGCGAAAAGATGAGTTTTCGGACAGTCTCCTAGGAGGGCAAGCCTCCTAAGGTAAGTAAGATGGGTAGTTTATTTATTGCGAGTTACCTAACAACAATCCCCAACCTTTATTTAGCTGATATACAATGAATTTTTTAAAATGGTTTTTAAGGACCTTGTGCAAAAAACTCTATCGAGTTGAACTGATCGGATTAGAAAATTTTGAAAAAGCAGGCAATCGTGTCTTGATTGTCTCTAATCATACCTCATTTTTAGATGCTATTTTGTTGTCGGTTTTTTTGCCAGGAACCATCACTTTTGCAATTGACAGAGTCATTTCTCAAAATCCTTTATTAAAACCGCTGTTATCATTGGCTAAATTATTTCCAATGGATCCAACCAATCCATTATCTATTAAGTCACTCATACGTTATTTACAAAAGGACAATATTGCTGTTATTTTTCCTGAAGGAAGAATCACTGTTACAGGTTCTTTAATGAAAATTTATGATGGTACTGGCTTGGTTGCTATCAAATCTAAAGCGACCGTTGTTCCCATTCGTGTTGATGGCGCTCAATATACACCTTTTTCCAGATTACGTGGACGAGTCAACATTCGTTGGTTTCCCAAAATTACCATCACCATTTTAGAACCCAGAGTCATTTCGCCACCAGAATCAGCTCAAGGCAGAGACGTCAGAAAATGGGCAGGCAGTGAATTGTCTAAAATCATGACTGATCTGGTTTTTAAAAGCAGTGGGTTTGATTCAACATTGTTTAATTGCTTACTGGATGCCAGAAAGATTCATGGAGGCAAACATGTGATATCCGAAGACATTCAACGCAAACTCATTAGTTATGACCGATTTGTCATGGGATCTATTATTTTGGGGCATCAATTAATTCAAAATCATCAACAAGGTGATTTAATCGGTGTTTTATTGCCCAATTCAAACAGCACCTCAATGACTTTTATGGGTATGCAAGCCTATGGTATTATTCCTGCCATGTTAAATTATTCGATGGGAGGTCACGGCATGATTTTGGCTTGCCAAACAGCCAAGGTCAAACAAGTCATTACCTCACGATTATTCATCAAAAAAGCCAAGCTGGATGAAGATGTTAAGCAATTAGCCGAACAGGTAGAGCTAATCTATTTGGAAGATATTGGTAAAGCAATCACTTTAACTCATAAAATACAGGGCTGGTTTTTATCTAAATTGGCCAGTTTATTTTTTTGTTGTTATCTACAAAAAATATCCCCTGATGATGCGGCAGTGGTTTTATTTACATCGGGTTCAGAAGGCGTTCCGAAAGGGGTTGTCTTATCACACCGTAATTTATTAGCCAATCGTGCACAACTGGCCTCACGAATTGATTTCAGTGCACAAGACATTATTTTAAATGCTTTGCCAATGTTCCATTCATTTGGTTTAACCGCTGGAACCTTATTGCCCTTATTGTCTGGCGTTAAAACATTTTTATATCCCTCTCCAATGCATTATCGAATCATTCCAGAGGTGGCTTATGAAATTAATGCCACCATTTTATTTGGAACCAATACTTTTTTAAATGGTTATGCCAAATATGCTCACCCCTATGATTTTTATAGCATTAGATATGTTTTTGCGGGTGCTGAAAAATTACAGAATGATACCCGACAAACCTGGGCAGAAAAGTTTGGTATTCGAATATTTGAAGGTTATGGTGCAACCGAAACCAGTCCAGTGCTGTCATCTAATACACCCATGGAGCATCAATCAGGCTCTGTCGGTCTTTTTTTACCTGGTATCGAATATCGACTAATTAATGTGCCAGGTATTGAACAAGGAGGGCAATTACATGTAAAAGGCCCCAATATCATGAAAGGTTATTTTTTAAATAAAGAGCCAGGTGTTTTAGTCCCTCCACACAGCGAAGCTGGACAAGGCTGGTATGATACCGGCGACATTGTTGATATTGATGAAGAAGGTTATATCCGAATTTTGGGGCGGGTAAAACGTTTTGCCAAAATTGCTGGAGAAATGGTGTCATTAACCTCCATTGAAGAAATGGTCAGTCATGTTTGGCCAGACTATTGTCATGCCGTCACTGCAATTCCTGATGAGCAAAAAGGTGAACAAATCATTTTGATGACAGAAAAAGAGAATGCCAATAGAAAAGAACTCATTGCCTATGTTAAAGAGAAAAATATGAGTGAGTTAATGATTCCTAGACAAATTGATGAAGTGTCGGCGATTCCTATTTTGGGTAGTGGTAAGATAGATTATGTTAAGGTTAATAAATTGGTAAATAATTAAGGATAAATCATGACAACCAGTAAAAATGTTGTTTGGCATAACGCAGTTATTACTCGACAGTTACGTCAACAACAAAATAAACACAAATCGTTGGTACTTTGGTTCACAGGACTATCTGGATCAGGAAAATCAACATTGGCTCATGCTGTCGAAGAAAAACTTTATGAGAAAGATTATCGAACCATGGTATTAGATGGTGATAATGTACGCCATGGTTTGTGTGGTGATTTAGGCTTTTCTGATGAAGATCGTATAGAAAATATCAGGCGTATTGGTGAAATATCCAAGTTATTTATTGAAGCGGGTGTCATTGTGCTGACTGCATTTATTTCACCATTTAAAGCTGATCGTCAACAAGTTCGACGAATTCTACCTCACGGTGAATTTATAGAGATTTATTGTGATAGCTCAATTGATGTCTGCGAAAGTCGTGATGTTAAAGGTTTGTACAAAAAAGCCCGAAATGGCGAAATTTCTCATTTTACTGGAATTAGCTCGCCTTACGAGCCACCTGATAAACCAGAGTTATGTGTCAACACGGCTAAATTAAGTATTGAAGAATCCGTTGATGTGGTTTTGCAAATGTTAGAGTCACGGTGCTAAAATAAATTTTGTAGGGATCATGTCTCTTCTAAGTAACATGAAATTGAAATGTTATTTTTAGATGGTTGAACGCACCGTTCTCGGGTGCTACTTAGGTAACGCGCAATAAATAAACTACCCATATTGCGCAGAAGTTTTGTTTGTCTTTTTTGTTACAAAAATAGGTGTGTAGTCGCTCTGCATAACTATTTTTGTGGCAAAGAAGACGGACAAAAGAGCCAGTAAGATGGGTCGTTTATTTATTGCGAGTTACCTTACTATG
>Ga0233443_1001250_pt1 | contig 22992 bp, 20 predicted proteins | sample SI_123_September_2_FD_182784 | JGI IMG/M metagenome (GOLD analysis project Ga0233443, IMG submission 182784) | Seawater microbial communities from Saanich Inlet, British Columbia, Canada - SI_123_September2016_200_MG | ecosystem: Environmental > Aquatic > Marine > Inlet | place: Canada: British... | reverse complement strand
AGAGCTCATTTGCCCTCGGGTGTTGGGCTAGCAATACTCCAAGAATCAATGCTCCAACGTCACCTTTCATGCCGACAACCTCAAACAACGCGGCCCCTCCCAGCGCAGTGACGAAGCCAAATACAGCGAGAAGTTCTTTGTGACCGCTGTTCGTCAGAATGACCCCCAAAAGATGACGTCCCGGGATCAAAGCCAACAATCCAATTGCCCAAATGGAGGGAATCTTGCCCGTCGAAACAGCCAGAAAAATTACGGCAGCGATGTCCTGCATGACCAGCACGCCAATTGCAACCTGCCCATAACGCGAAACAAGAGAGCCACGATCCTCAAGTATCTTGACAGCGAAAACCGTGCTTGAGAACGACAGAGCAAAACTTACCAGAACAGCACCGATAAGATCCAATTCACTGAACAGCGTTATGTTGGTCTGTTTCAAAGCCATAAGCATGGCTGTTGTAACTATGATAGAGCCAACCATGTGCATGGTCGTTGTTGCCCATATCTCAGGACGTATCAATGTGCCGATTCGTAATTTTAACCCGATGGTAAAAAGCAGCAGCGTCACACCCAGGTCAGCAATTTCCAGAAGGAACTTATCGCTTTCAGCACCAAAGAAATTCAAAACAAATCCTGCCACCAAAAACCCTACCATTGGCGGGAGATTGAATTGCTTGAAAACCAATCCAAAAGCAAAAGCAATCGCTATCCAGGCAGGGTCATGGTAGTCGATGGAAATTAGTATCGGGTCCAAACTGGCTCCCCCTTAATTCTTCTTGTAATACTGTTCAGTACGCCGGAGCCGTGTCAAATTCAATATCCAGTTGGTCCGTTTCTGGCTAAAAACAGACTATGTCAGAACCCACTATTAATGTCTGCTTTCAACGGGACAGCGGAAGTTAGATGTCCGCCTGTTACGTCCAGCGACATCCCTTACAGTTGTAGGAGTAAGGCAATAAGGAAGAGCCTGTTGAGCATAATTTAGGCCGGTCGCATTGCAGCCGTACTCTTCCTCACTCGCTCCTTCAGGCTAACGCCATGCCGCTTATTAACAATGCCAGCACATCTGCTGCACTCAGTGTTGGATTGCTCTACGCTTAAGCCTTGAGCTCAATGTTCAGCGTCTTTCCATTTGACCGGGGTAATGTAAACGATGCTGCCATCAACACTGACCATCACATCGCCCTCCTGAATATTAACCTGTAGCTTCATCAAGCGACTGGCCATTTTTCCCAGTTCGCTGGTGTCTTTCTTTGAAAAATTTGTCACCTGAAGGTTATCAAATCGGGTGGTGCTGTTCTTGATTTTCTCCCACCACATCTCAGCCGTACGGCCGCCGTAACAATAGACAATCACCTCGTTGGCCTTGCCACAGGATTGACGAACAATCTTCTCACCCGGCAGTCCCAACGTAACCCACAATTCAAGCTCGCCGCTCAGGCTCTTCTGCCAAATGTCAGGCTCGTCATCCGTTGAAATGCCCCTGGTAAATTCCAATTGCTCATGGGCATTCAGCGCAAAAGCGAGAATACGCACCATTAACCGTTCATCCGTCTCCGAAGGGTGTTTGGCAACTGTCAGGTTATGGGTCTCGTAATAGTCACGATCCATATCGGCTACGGAAAGTTCAACTTTATAAATGGTGGCTTTCTGCGCCATGATTTGTCCCTGAATTGTGAAGATAGGGATGCTTAATGTGTTTGGCGGCTTTGTGAAAGCAGGAGGCAACTGGCAGTTAAGCCAAAACAAGTCTTAATATAGCGCCGCTTGCTCACTATATGCTCACAAATCTTGATATTACTTCCTATGCAATATGACGAATCTTTATAAGCGCTTGATTTTAAACATAAAATTGGTGCACCCGGCGAGATTCGAACTCACGACCTCTGCCTTCGGAGGGCAGCGCTCTATCCAGCTGAGCTACGGGTGCTTGGGGCGGAACATAGCGGATGTGGGGTGTTCCTGCAAACCCCTGGTTTGGCTTAAAACCCGCCGCCGCCCGTGATGTGCAGAAAGAGGTCTTCGAGGTCGCTTTCTTCGGTGCTGAGGTCAACGATTTGCAGGCCGGCTGTTTGCACGGCGGCGAGGACTTCGGCGACCTGGGTTTCGGAGGGGCGATAGCTGATTGAAATGCGGTGAAAGGGCAATATTTCAACGTCGAACCGGGACAGGGCTTCCGGTATTTCGTCAATTTCTTCGCTGATCGTGATGGTCAGGCTTTTTTTGTCGAGGCGATCGACAAGGGCTTTTGTGCTGTCACAGGCGACCAGCTTGCCGTGGTTGATAATAGCGATGCGGTCACAAAGTTCTTCGGCCTCTTCCAGATAGTGGGTGGTCAGGACAACGGTGACACCAGCCTCGTTCAATTCGCGAATATAAGACCAGAGCTGATGGCGCAACTCGACATCTACACCGGCTGTCGGCTCGTCGAGGACAAGCACAGGCGGATTGTGGGCCAGGGATTTTGCCACCAGCAAACGACGCCGCATTCCGCCGGACAAGGTCCGGGCATAAGCATCCGCCTTGTCGGTCAGGTGAACGGCTTCAAGAATCTCGGCTGTCCGGCGCTCGGCTTTTGGTACACCATACATACCGGCCTGGAAATCCAGGGCCTCGCGGGCAGTGAAAAAAGGATCGATGTTTAATTCCTGCGGCACCACACCAATGGCCGATCGGGCACGCCGGGTGTCGGTATCAATGTCGGCACCCCAGATTGTTGCGGAACCGGATGATTTCAGGACCAGACCGGCCAGAATGTTAATAAAGGTGGATTTTCCAGCTCCGTTCGGTCCCAGCAAGCCAAAGAATGAACCACGTGGGATGTCCAGATCGACGGAATCCAGGGCCGGGCGGGTCATGGTGCTGCCCTTGTAGGACTTGCTCAGACCACGAACGGAAATAGCCAGGTCAGGTAAACCCTGGGGATAGGACGTGTCGGTCAATTGGAATTCCTGTCGGAAAAGAAGGGTGCCAGCCCCGGAGAATGCAGGCAGAGCGCCGGTTTAGCAATCAGTTCATAACAAGTCAAGAATCTGTGTGGGCATGTTTAAATGCAGGCTTGGGCAGAGTATGATCTGCGGAACACCGAATTCATTAATCTCACTACTGCAAGAAAGCCTGAGACCATGTCTGATACTGCATCTGTTGGCACCCCTGAAACTGTTCAGGTCGAACATTCATCTTTTTCCTGTGATGGCGGTGGTGGCGCACTTGGACACCCGAAGGTTCATCTGACCCTTGATCAATCCGGCCAGGTCGATTGCGGCTATTGCGGATTGCATTTTGAACTCAAGCCGGGTGCCTCTGCGGATTCCGGTCACTGATGGCAAGGGCTGAGGGGGGACATAAGGGCCGGGTCTATCTGGTCGACGGGTCCGGCTACATCTTTCGCGCCTACCACGCATTGCCGCCGTTAACGCGCAAAAGCGATGGCACACCGGTGGGGGCTGTTTCCGGCTTTTGCAACATGTTGAACAAGCTGGTCGACGACATCACGGCTGAAGATGGTACCGGCCATATGGCAGTGATCTTTGATACTGCCCGCAAAACCTTTCGCAACGATTTTTATGCCGATTACAAGGCTCATCGTCCTCCCGCCCCGGAAGATCTGGTGCCGCAATTCCCGTTGTTCAGGGAGGCCACACAGGCCTTCAATGTTGCGACCTGGGAGATGGACGGCTATGAGGCTGATGACCTGATCGCCACCTATACCCGTATGGCCATAGAAGACGGTTATGAAGTTGTCATCGTATCATCGGACAAGGATTTGATGCAGTTGGTGGGCGAAGGCGTGACCATGCTTGATCCCATGAAACAGCGCCGCATAGGCCCCGACGAAGTCTTTGAGAAATTTGGCGTTGGCCCGGAACTGGTGATCGACGTTCAGGCCCTCGCAGGCGACAGTGCCGACAATGTACCGGGTGTGCCGGGCATTGGCGTCAAGACCGCTGCTTTGCTGATCAACGAATATGGTGATCTGGACGCCGTGCTGGCGCGCGCCAGTGAAATCAAACAAAACAAGCGCCGTGAAAACCTGATTGAATTTGCGGATCAGGCCCGCATCAGTCGTGATCTGGTGACCCTGAAACAGGACGTGCCGGTGGAGGACGGCATCGATGACATGGAGTTGAAGGACCCGGACCCGGAAGCCCTGTTCACGTTTTTGGCCGTCATGGAATTTACAAAACTGGCCCAGCGCCTGAAATCACGTTTTGGCGATGTTGAAATTGATCTTCCTGAAATCGCGACGGCACCTGTGAACGGTGATACGCCGGACGCGGAAAAAGCACCCGCACCGGCAGACAGCACCTATGTTGCAGTACAGACGACAGAGGACCTGGAAGACTGGATCGGGCGGGCGTACAAAACCGGCTATGTGGCGGTTGATACCGAAACCACAGGTCTTGATGCCATGCAGGTTGATCTGGTTGGGATTTCGCTATCGGTGACGGCTGGTGAAGCCTGCTACATACCGCTGGCCCATACCGTTTCAGGCGGTGGTGCTGCGCAAGGCAGCTTTGATCTGGGTGAACCAGCGGAAGATGTCGCTGATGCACCCGATCAGATTCCCATGAAACAGGCGCTGGATTTGTTGCGGCCTTTGTTGGCTGATCCGTCGGTCCTGAAGATCGGGCAAAACATCAAATATGATGCCCATATATTGGCGCGCCATGATGTGATCGTTCAGCCCATCGACGATACGATGCTTTTGTCCTTTGTCCTGGATGCCGGCAGCCATGGTCACGGGATGGACACGCTGAGCAAATTACATCTCGACATCACGCCTGTGCCCTTCAAGGAAGTCGTCGGCACGGGCAAGAACCAGCTGACATTTGATCAGGTGCCACTGGAAGAAGCGGTGCGCTATGCCGCCGAAGACGCCGACATCACCTTGCGCCTTCATCAGGCACTGAAGCCGCGTCTGGCAAGAGATCACATGGTGACGGTATACGAAACACTGGAGCGACCACTATCGCCGGTCCTGCTGCAAATGGAGCGAGCAGGTATCAAGGTCGACGCTGCCGTGCTGGCAGGGCTGTCGGCAGATTTTGCAAAACAGATGAATGATCTGGAAAGTGAAATTCATAGTCTGGCGGGGCGGGAATTCAATGTGGCGTCTCCGAAACAACTGGGCGAAATCCTGTTTGGTGAGATGGAATTGCCGGGCGGCAAAAAATCTTCCAAGACAGGTGCCTGGAGCACTGATGCCGATGTTCTTGATAACCTGGCGGCCGAAGGACACGAACTTCCGGTGAAGGTTCTGGCCTGGCGCCATTTTGCCAAGCTGAAAAGCACTTACACAGATGCCTTGCAGGAAAGTATCAATCCGGAAACGGGCAGGGTCCATACGTCCTATGCCATGGCGGGTGCTGCGACAGGTCGACTGGCGTCAAAAGATCCCAACCTGCAGAACATTCCGATCCGTACCGAAGAAGGTCGCAAAATCCGCGAGGCTTTTGTGGCCAAAGAGGGTCACAAACTTCTGGCCGCCGATTATTCGCAGATCGAATTGCGGCTGTTGGCCCACGTCGCTGACATGGACAGTCTGCGCCAGGCTTTCCGGGATGGTGTTGATATCCATGCCCTGACAGCCAGCCAGGTCTTTGGTATTCCGGTGGAAGACATTGACGGCGAAACCCGCCGCCGTGCCAAGGCCATCAACTTTGGTATCGTCTACGGCATCAGTCCCTTTGGCCTGGCCCGGCAACTGGGCATTGGCCAGCGCGATGCCAAGGCCTATATCGAAACCTATTTCGAACAATATCCGGGCATTCGGGATTATATGGAAGACACCAAGGCTTTTTGCCGGGAACATGGTTATGTGGAAACGATTTTTGGCAGGCGTTGTCACCTGGAAGGCATCAACGACAAGAACGGTGCCAAGCGTGCTTTTAATGAACGTGCCGCCATCAACGCACCGCTTCAGGGTGCCGCCGCAGATGTCATCAAACGGGCCATGGTCCGGGTGCCCGATGCCCTGAACAAGGCAAACCTGAGTGCCACCATGATGTTACAGGTTCATGATGAATTGCTGTTCGAAGTGCCGGAAGCCGAAATTGAAAAGACAACAAAAGTTGTGAAGCAGGTGATGGAATCAGCGGCGCATCTCAGCGTGCCCTTGATCGTCGACTGTGGCGTAGGCGACAACTGGGGCGAAGCGCACTGAACGATTACTTGTTAACCGGTGCCTTGTTCATGCTGTCATGACGTTTGCGGATATCGTCAGGCCAGGTGCTTTTTATATAGGACAGCACTGCGATGATCTCTGCGTCCGTTAATACGTCTTCATATATTGGCATGTCCGTGGCGTAATCCGATCCAGTGATCGTCTGCAATCCCTTTTTGGTCAGATCAAAAAGCAGTTGATCTGTATGGTGCCAGGTATGCCCGGTTGCATCATGCGGCGGGGCAGGCAAACGACCATCGGCGTTGCGGCGTCTCCAGTCCGGCTGGCCCTGCAATTCCTTGCCATGACAGACAGCGCAGTGCTCAATATAGATTGTCTTCCCGGCAAACACGACGTCCATATTGTCAGGCGTCAGGGCAACAGGTGTCGGCTCCCGGTTACCGTCGGAAAACTGCCAAAGTCCCATCATGACCATGAGAACCAGCAGAATCGAGATCATGATATAGAGATTGCCTTTGTTCATAACGATCCTCGAGAGCGTTGCCTCAAGCCGACGGTTTGGGCCAACAATCGATGTTGAGGCGATTACGTTTGAATCGGAATCACCCTAGCCAACCCGGACGGCCGCAATCATTCCGGCGGTGACATGTCCAAGCACATGACAATGTATCAGCCAGTCCCCTGGATTGTCAGCGACAAAGGCAATATCGACCTGTTCGTCGGGAAATACCAGAACTGTATCGCGCCATTCCGGCGTGGATTTCTTTTTGCCGTTTACGGCAATGACCTGAAAGGTATGACCATGCATATGGATCGGGTGCGGAAAGGCGGTTCGATTTTGCAAGCGAAAGACATAGCTCTTGCCTGTATCGAGATTGAACAACTTGTCCTGTCTGGCAATTTCGTCCAGTGACGACCAGATTTTCCCGTTGGTTGACCACAGGACGCCACGTTGTGCCAGTTGACGAATGGGCAATTTCTCACCGTCCAGCAGGGCCGACCGCAGTCCGCCCATGGCACCTCCTTCAAATGTGATTTCCTTCAGTTCAGTTCCGTCCAACGAAGGTCGCAAAAGCGGATTATCGGCCAGCTTCTGGGGCGCTGCCAGCGGAGTTCCCCGAACCTGTTTGCCGTTGAGTTTGAAAGATGCCAGCGTATTTCGCTGGTTGCGATATGTGGCATCAGCGATTTCAAGCAATTTACCGGGATCCATCCCGGTTGGTATATCGAGGACGACATCGGCCCGACCACCAGGCGGCACATAAACGCGATCACCACGCAATCCGCGAGGTTCGATTGGCTGTCCATCCAGGGCAATCCACCAGCCGCTAACACCTGGAATATCGAGTGACAATATCCGGGCTGCTGCCGCATTTATCAGACGCAGACGTATGCGCTCGCCAGGCTGAACATCGATCAAGGGCCTGCGCTGACCGTTGACGGTGATAAGATTTCCAAACCGCCCGGCGTGGCTATTGTCATGCATATTCGAATAGGCGTGCGACACCTGGTTGTCTTGCGTGACTTGCCAGTCCGCAACAACCCAGACCATCTCCCGGTCAACGGCAAGGGGCCTTTGTTCCTTTACTATCAGTGGACCAAATAACCCGCGACCGATTTGCTCCGCTGAATTGGCGTGTGGGTGATACCAGTATGTGCCTGCATCGTCACAATCGAAGCGATATTGAAAAACATCTCCCGTGGCGACAGCTTTCTGCGTCAGACCCGGAACGCCATCCATATTGTTGGGTGTCCGAATACCGTGCCAATGGATGGTCGTATCCTCAGGCAGTTCATTCTTCAGGGACAGATTAACCCTACCGCCTTGTTCTACTTTCAGGGTTTCACCAGGCGATGCTCCGCCATATCCCCAAACAGGAATGTCGAGCTTTTTCTGACCGGCCCGGACCTCGATCTGGCCAGTTTGCGCAGTCAGGACCTTGTCCGGGGAGGTGGCTTGCGCCAGTAGGGGTTGAACCAACCCGGCCACTGCGGTTGCGGTCGCCGCTTCAAGGAATTTTCGTCTGGTTATGGTCATGTTATAGGGACTTGCACTTGTAAATTGTCTGGTACGTTCATTATGACGCTTCCAGTCAAGGGAAGGTCAAGTGTCTTGTTCAGATACGGCTCTGGTCAGGTTTATTCAAAAAACCTTATGGAAATGGCGACGGCATAACGAGTTATGATGAGCTCAAATCCTACCTTGCCGATTCCATGACATATCGTGCGCGACGTTATTATGGCAGAACCCAGACGGCCCAAATTACAATCAGGTAAGGCAACCCGATTGACCCGTCGCTTTCCCTTCGATAACGTTTGCCTATGACCATCGGGGGAAATATCAGACAGGGGGCGCGTAAATGAGCGTCTTTTTGGCCAAAAGGTTTTTGACCTTTGTGGCGACCCTTCTGGGTGCCTCCATCGTTGTCTTCCTGGTTCTGGAAATTCTGCCGGGCGATCCATCGATGACCTTGCTGGGCGCCGATGCCGACGAAGAAGCCTATGCGGCTCTGCGTTTGAAGCTGGGGTTGGATGATCCGGCTATTGTGCGTTATTTCGAATGGATGTGGGGCATGTTCCAGGGAGACTTTGGTGTCTCCTACGCCTATTCCGTCCCTGTTATGGAACTCGTTTGGGGCAGCCTTGCGCTGACTGTGCCGCTGGCGATGTTTGCCATGGCGATCACAGTCGTCGTCGCTTTGGGCCTTGGTGTATTCGCTGCTTCTCGTCACAACAAGCCTGGTGACTATGTGATTATGACGTTCAGTCAGTTGGGCATTGCTGTGCCCAATTTCTGGTTTGGCATATTGTTGATCCTGTTTTTTGCCGTAAACCTTGGCTGGTTCAAGGCCGGTGGCTTTGTGCAGTGGGAAGATGGTATCTGGCTGGCGCTCAAATCCCTGTTCCTGCCCGCGATTGCGCTGGCAACTGTACAGGCGGCGATCCTGGCGCGGACCACACGCTCGGCCGTATTGGAAACTTTCCGTGAAGACTATGTGCGCACGGCGCGGGCCAAGGGCCTGACCCGCAGTCAGACATTGTGGCGACATGTCCTGCGCAATGCCCTGATCCCGGTGATTACCGTCATGGGGTTGCAGTTCGCAAACTTGCTGGCAGGTACGATTGTTATTGAAAGTGTGTTTTCCCTGCCAGGTTTGGGCAAGCTGGTCTTCCAGGCCATCGCCAACCGGGACATGCCGGTGGTCAAGGATATTGTCCTGCTGTTGGCCGGGATGGTGATTGTCGTAAACTTCATCGTCGATGTGACCTATGCGGTTATTGATCCGCGTCTGAAGGTCCACGATGTCTGAGGAAAAGCAAAACCCGGTCATGGCGGCTTTGTCCTTGATGATGCGCTATCGCAACTTCGTCATCGGTGCGGTGCTGACGGGTCTGGTGATTGTTGCGGCCTTCCTCAGTACCGTCTGGACGCCTCATTCGGCAACTGATCTGGCCATCCGCAGCCGCCTGCAATTTCCATCGCTGGAGCACTGGTTGGGCACGGATCATTTCGGACGCGACATCTTGTCGATGATTATGGTGGGTGCGCAAAACTCACTTATTGTTGGCATCGTGGCTGTCGGGATCGGCGTTATTCTTGGTGTGGGACTGGGATTGTGGGCTGCGGCCCGACGGGGCTGGACGGAGGAGCTGATTATGCGCTTTTCCGACTTCACCTTTGCCTTCCCGGCGGTTCTGTCTGCAATCATGATCACGGCCTTGCTCGGACCAGGTGCGGTGAATTCGATTTTGGCTATCGGCATTTATAACATTCCGGTCTTCGCCCGGATTTCCCGTGGTGCTGCCAACGCCATCTGGTCGCGGGAATATATTATGGCGGCCAAGGCGGCAGGGAAGGGACGCTTTCGCATCACAATCGAACATGTGCTGCCCAATATCACCAGTGTTATCGTCGTTCAGGCGACGATCAGTTTCGCCATTGCCATTCTCGCCGAAGCGGCTTTGTCCTATCTCGGGATCGGCACCCAGCCACCTGAGCCTAGCTGGGGCCGTATGCTGAATGACGCGCAGACCTATGCCACCGTCAAACCCTATCTGGCGATTTTTCCAGGTGCTGCAATCTTCCTCGCTGTACTGGGCTTGAATATGCTGGGCGATGGATTGCGCGACATCCTTGATCCTCGTCTGACGAGAGGGCGATAGATCATGGCATTGCTGGAAGTCAAAAATCTAGATGTCACGCTGGCGACGTCACGTGGTCCGGCGCGGGCAGTACGAAATTTGAGCTTTGATCTCGATCGAGGCCAGACCCTGGGCATTGTTGGTGAAAGCGGTTGCGGGAAATCGATGACGGCTTTGGCGCTGCTGGGCTTGTTGCCTGAAAATGACATCACAACCGGAAGCATCAACCTGGATGGTCAGGATTTGCTGACCCTGGATGAAGATGCCATGTGCGGCGTGCGCGGTAACCGGATCTCGATGATCTTCCAGGAACCGATGACGTCGCTGAACCCCTTGCACACCATCGGTCGCCAGGTGACCGAACCTATGTTGATCCATCAGGGCATGACCCGCGAACAGGCACGCGATGAAGCTGTGCGGCTGTTGGAACGCGTCGGCATCGCCAGTGCCACCCAGCGCCTCGACAGTTTTCCACACCAGTTGTCGGGTGGTCAGCGACAACGTGTGATGATCGCCATGGCGCTATCATGCAAGCCGGATGTGCTGATCGCGGACGAGCCGACAACGGCACTTGATGTGACGATACAGGGGCAAATTCTGGATTTGATTGCTGATATTGTTGCCGAAGCCGGGATGTCGTTGATCCTGATTTCCCATGACCTTGGTGTGATTGCTGAAACCGTGGATCGAGTGTTGGTGATGTATGGCGGGGCCGGGGTTGAAACCGGGCCGACTGCTTCATTGTTCGAACATCTGGCCCATCCCTATACGCAAGGGTTATTCGCGGCTGTGCCAAAACTTGGCAGTGGCGGCAGACGGGGGCAGGGTGCGCGACTTGCGACAATCCCGGGGCTGGTGCCGGAACTGGTTGACTTGCCGACGGGATGCACTTTTGCGGATCGTTGCAATATCGCAGATGGTCAATGCGCCGGATCGGTCCCGACGGTACATGACGTCGCAGAAGATGCCGGCCACCGGGTTGCCTGTTTGAAACCGGAAGAAGCCAGGCGCCAGTTCGCACCGGCGGAGGCAGGCGGATGACCGAGACACCTGTCGTCAATGCAGTTGATGTCGTGCGCCACTATACATTGCCGCGCGAAAGCCTGTTTCGACCACCTGCTATCGTCCAGGCCCTGAACGGCGTGAGTTTCTCCATATCACGCGGCCGCAGCCTTGGTGTTGTCGGTGAAAGCGGATGCGGTAAATCGACCCTGGCGCGTTGCGTAATGGCGCTTGAGCCCCTGGATGGCGGCAAGGTTGAAATTGAAGGCGCGCATCTGGAGGGGCTGGATACAAATGCCTTGCGCGACAAGCGGCGGCATTTTCAAATGGTGTTTCAGGACCCTTTTGGATCGCTTGATCCACGCCAGAAAGTTGCCCGCATTGTGGCGGAACCTCTGGAGGCCCTGGAGAAACTGGGCAAGGCTGAACGCCTTGAGCGTGTGGCCGACGTCATCGCTTCGGTTGGCTTGAAACCCGCGGACATCGATAAATTCCCGCACGAATTTTCCGGCGGTCAACGCCAGCGCATCGCCATTGCCCGGGCATTGGTAACCAAACCAACGCTTATTGTGGCGGACGAACCGGTCTCGGCGCTTGATGTGTCGGTACAGGCACAGGTGTTGAATCTCTTGCAGGATTTGCAGGATCAGTTTGGCGTGACTTATTTAATGATCAGTCATGACCTGGCTGTTGTTGAATATGTTTGCGACGAAGTGGCGGTGATGTATCTGGGCTCCATTGTTGAACATGGACCGGCGGCGGAAGTTTTTGCCAACCCGGTACATCCCTACACCAAGGCCTTGCTTGAAGCCGTACCGCAACTCGTCCCTGGTCGTAAAAAACGCCAACGCCTGAGCGGGAATGTACAAAGCCCCATCGATTTACCCGTGGGATGTGCCTTTGCGGACCGCTGCCCGCAAGTCGAAACCCGTTGCCGGGAAGCGCGACCGGTGTTGGAAGAAGTTGCATCCGGCCATAAATCTGCATGTTTTCTCAATGATTGAGCGACGACTTAGCTTTTGACGGCGATGCCGGAAAGTGGCATGCTTTTAAACAGGTTCAGAACAACGTAGGGGTGTTGCACCAAATATGAGCGACGTCGTTACCCTCGGCAGTTATAAACCTGCACGTTCCGCGACGGAGGGACGTGCGGGACCTGATCCCTTCGTCTCCTCTCAACAAGTTGTATTCCAGCGCAAGGAGCTGGAAGTCATCCTGCAGATGTATAGTCGCCTGGTTATGGCCGGACATTGCCGGGACTACGCCATGGGGTTCGAGAAAAACCAGGCCATCTTTTCCATATTCCGTCATGCCTCGGAAGGGGCTTATTACCGCATTACCAAAACCCCGGCCCTGGCACGCAAACAAGGGGCATACGCGGTGCTGTCAGCACACGGGCGCATCTTGCGTCGTGGGCATGAATTGCAGACGGTATTGAAGGTTCTGGAAAAGAAGTCGCTTAGATTGATTTAAGGCGACATCCTCAGGACAGGAAAGCGCGCAGGGAAATGTAAATTCCCAAAATCAACAAGGCCAGAAAAAACACCTTGCGGAATTTTTCCTCCGGTAAACGATTGCGAATTCGGATGCCGACAGTCATCCCCGCCAGCGCTGGCAACACAGCCATGGCGGACACACCAAGCACATCAGCATCAAGCAAGCCAAATCCACCCATGGAAAAACCGAGGGCAATTGTCACTGTCGTAAAGGACATACCCAGAGACTGGATCAGCATGTCGCGCGGCATTTTCAGGGCCTGAAGATAAAGCGAGCCAGGCACCACAAAGGATCCGGTCATGCCGGTCATGAAGCCCGAAGCCAGGCCCATTAGAGGGTTCAGGGGTTTTTCGAAGCGACCCGGTGGTGGCACCTGATACAGCGTCAGACTGATCGTCGCGTATATCACAAGGATCACACCCAGGATTGCCATCAGAATAGCGCTGTTCACTGTGGCCAGGACCCCGGCGCCAATCCAGGTGCCCAGGCAAACACAAGTCAGAAACAGCCAGAGCCGTCGCAACAGGGTCTTGAGATGTGGCCCGGCCAGGCTTTGCCAGATATTTGTGGTAATGGACGGGAAAAGTAGCAGGGCAATGGCAGGCTGAAGTCCAACTGTTGTCGCCAGTAAAGCGAGTGAAACTGTCGGCAATCCCAGACCAACAGTTCCTTTCACGAAACCGGCGAACAGAAAAACGATACCGACAAGGAAAAGGTTTTCAGGCGACCACATCGTGACCGCCTTGCTTCGGCGCAGAGATCAAATCAACGATCGATCTTGATAACAATGCGACGATTTTCTTCCCGGTTTTCTGGAATGCCTTCGCCGTCCTCGTTCAAATTAGGGGCAAGTGGCTGGGTCGCGCCATAACCGACTGCACGTAAACGCTCCGGGTCAACACCGCGACTGATCAACCAACGCACAACGGCGGCAGCACGGGACGCCGACAGTTCCCAGTTGGACGGAAACTGTTTGGTCCGAATAGGAACATCGTCCGTATGGCCTTCAACCTCGACGGTGTAATTTGTGATGCCCATCAGGCTGACCAACTGGGCGACGCGATCCAGCAGGGGTTCGGCTTCCTCGGTGACAGTGGCCGAGCCACCCTTGAACATGGAATTGCTTTTGAAATTAAATGTCATGCCTTCCGCAGACGAATCCACTGACGCATCACCGGATTCATCAAAGGTATTGACGGTTTCCTGCATTTCCTGGGCAATGACCAGCAAGGCTTCGGCCTTGGCGGCGTTCTTGCCTTCCAGCTCTTCCAGGATGCCGCCGGCAACTTGATCAAATTTTTCGGGGCTGGGTTCCGAGATGGAAAACATCATGACAAAAAAGGCCATCAAAATGGTAATGGCATCAGCATAGGTGACGAGCCAGTCCTCAGAGACATTCTCTTCAAATTGCATGTCAAATGAGTCACTCATGTCTCAGTCCTCTTAAGCGAATCCGGTTTGAGCCGAATCGCATCAGGCAGCTTTCTTACGCCGCCCACCTTTCTGGTCCATGGTGTAATGGATTGATGGATCGAGATAGCTGTTCATCTTGTCCTGGACGTAACGCGGACTTTTATGATCCGCCAACATGGAAAAACCTTCGGTAACCAGAAAATTCCGAAATCGAAGGATACCCTCTTTTTGTGAAACCTTTGAGGCTGCAGGCAAGAACACAAGCCGCGCCAGCAACACACCATACAACGTCGTCAACATGGCCACCGCAAGACCAGCACCAAGGCCGCCTGGATCACTACCCAGGGATTGCAACATCACGATCAGGCCCACCAGGGTTCCGATCATGCCAAAAGCCGGTGCCGCTGCGGCCATATTTTTCAGAATGTCAGCCTGCACCATGGCGCGCTGGAAAGCGCCTGTAGAAGCAGCCGTCAACATGGCCCGGACTTCATCACCGGAATAACCGGAAATCACCAGTTCGATGCCATAGTTCAGAAAGTGATCCTGTTTCTTGGCGCCTTTGATTTCCTTTTCCAGCGCCAGCAAGCCCTGCTTCTTGACCAGATACCCCCAGCGAATAATCTTGCCGGTTTCCAATGTCAGCATCTTGCGGTCTACCTTGCCCTTGACGAACAAATAGCCGATATCACGCAACGCAAGCATCACGTAACGGCCTTGATAGCCGATAAATGTCGCAGAAAGCGTACCACCCAGGACCATCACGATGCTGGGACCGCTGAGGAAACTTTCGTAATTATCAGTGGCGGTAACAATGGCTCCGATAAACAGACCCAATCCCGCCAGAAATCCTAATAACGTGGCAATTGACATGCAATCGTCCCGATCATCCCGGTTGCGTCCAAGCCGCACCGGGCCCCTGGTTTGACATCCCCTGATGTGACTTCAGGGGTAAATTCCCTGTCCGACACACCGATTCATCATACACGAAGCCGCAAAATGGTTAATATTCTCTTGAAAAAGAGTTTATCACGATCTTGTGGCAAGGTCTAAGTAGTTGAAATGATACCATGTAATATGGTTAATATGCAAAAGGCCGGTCTGCAAAACAGACCGGCCTTTCCATTTTGATCTATGCAATCAGGCCGCGCGCGGGGCAGCAGCCTTTACACCATCGTCGACACTTTTTTCGAACTGTTCGAAATTTGCGCTGAAACGACCGACCAGATCACGGGCGGTGGTGTCGTAAGCACTCTTGTCAGACCAGGTCTCGCGCGGCGTCAGAACTTCTGACGGTACACCTTCGCAGGATTCTGGCACGTGCAGGGCGAAACTGGCATCTTCACGAACCGGTGCCGCAGCGAGACCGCCATCCAGCGCTGCTGTCAGCAGTGCCCGGGTGTGATTGATCGGCATGCGATGGCCAGTACCATAGGCGCCGCCCGTCCAGCCAGTGTTTACCAGCCAGCATGTAACTTCATGACGGGCAATTTTTTCACCCAGCAATTTGGCATATTCAGTGGGATGACGCGGCATAAATGGCGCACCAAAACACGTCGAGAACGTTGCCTGAGGTTCGTTGCCCAGGCCTTTTTCGGTACCGGCAACCTTGGCGGTGTAACCCGACAGGAAGTGATACATGGCCTGTTCCGGCGTCAGTCTGGCGATCGGAGGTAGAACACCAAAGGCATCAGCAGTCAGCATGACAACGTTTTTCGGATGACCTGAAATACCAGTGGCCGAGGCATTGGGAATAAAATCAAGCGGATAGGACGCCCGGGTGTTTTCGGTCAGGGAGCCGTCATCCAGATCAAGCACGCGTGTGCCTTTGTCATAAACAACATTTTCCAGAATAGTGCCAAAGCGACCGGTTGTGGCATGAATTTCGGGCTCGGCTTCTGCGCTCAGGTTAATCACCTTGGCGTAGCAGCCTCCTTCAAAGTTGAAGACACCATTATCTGACCAGCCGTGTTCATCATCACCGATCAGGGTCCGGTTTGGATCAGCAGACAGGGTTGTCTTTCCAGTGCCTGAAAGGCCGAAGAAAATGGCTGCATCATCAGACTGGCCAACGTTTACAGAGCAGTGCATTGGCAGCACGCCTTGTGGTGGCAACAGGAAGTTCAGCAGGCCAAAAACAGACTTCTTGATTTCGCCGGCGTAACTGGTGCCGCCAATCAGAACTGTTTTCTGGGCGAAGTTAACCAGAACAAAAACGTCTGAACGGGTACCATCCAGTTCCGGATCAGCCTGAAAGCGCGGGGCGTGAATGATTGTGAAATCCGGGCTGAAATTTGCATATTCTTCAGCTGTCGGCTGCAGGAACATGTTATGTGCGAACATCGCGTGCCAGGCATTTTCGGTAATGACACGGACGCCAACGCGGTAGGCTGGATCAGCACCGGCCCAGTTGTCTTTGATGTACAAGTCACGGGCTTGCAAATAAGCCAGCATTTGCGTGCGCAGGCCGTCAAAAACTTCTTCAGAGACAGGCTTGTTAACGTTGCCCCACCAGATTTGATCACTGTTCTGAGGTTCGTCGACGATAAACTTGTCGTTGGCGGAACGACCAGTGTGCTGGCCGGTTTCAGCTAACAGTGCGCCACCAAGACCCATGGACGCTTCGCCCCGGTTGATTGCGTGTTCATAAAGCTCAGGAACTGAAAGATTCCAGTTCGCGACGTTGGCGTTACGAACGCCTTGTTGATCGAGGCCATTTTTCGATATGTATGGGCCGGTATTATTCAACGGGGGGGTCTCCGAATTTGGCGGCAAAAGGGGCTTGGGGCTAAACGTGAGAAAGACCTTAAAGTCGTGTCCAGTGAGTCGCAACCGGGACTCAGGGTCCGTCAGAAGATTCCTGTGGATAACTTTTTTCCGAACGGAATTCAACCTGCAATCAGATGCTTTCGTACTTATTTTCGGCTGGCTTTTGTCATTTCCATCAAAAAGGCTCGCGCCAGGGAAATTTCTGGCAAAACCTCTGGAAAATCAATCCGTTCAGCCCTGCCGCCAGACCTGAGATCAAAGCCTTCTGCATCAAGACCGGTCATCTGCCAACCCACCATTTCTGTTCCGCAATAATAATGGGCCATGTCATCCAGGGCGGACCCGTGGTTTTCATTCATATGGTGGATAATAATTTCCTCACTCAACTCCGGGTCATTGGTTGGTAGATGCAGTGTCAAAAGGTCACGTCCGTTGATTTTGTTCACCCTGCCAAATCCGGCAACATAATGTGCTTCAGGTCCGGTCAGACGGAATAAACTGAAATCCTCGAAATCGGCGTAAAGCGAAGCATCTTCATGTCGCCGCAAAAACCGCTGCCTTTGGCGTATCTCGGTTGTCCGCTCAAGATTGCCTGATACCGATACCCGTGGGCCCGTCATAGGCACATCCCGTTGGCCCGTGCCGTCAAACAGCAATGAAACGCGTGCGTCCACGTCCAGATGTCGGGTATGCCGGGCCAGCGTCGACAGCAACATTATTGGTGTTCCATCTGTATCGCATGCCGTCAGAACCAGGCTGGCATATGGTGCGCCGGATTTGTCAACAGTCGCCAGCGTTGCTGTCAGGCATTTGCGGATTATGTGCCGTGCTTGCGCTGCCGGGTTTTCAGTTGTTTCGGGGGGCTCGGCATTGATCATCAGCGTACTCTGGTTTTCGGGTCATTTTGTATGCCTGTACTGTATCATGATGTCGGACAAACAGGATATGTTCCGGCATGAACGATATTTCCTCTACCAGCCAGCCGCCCCCTGTACGTACGCTCGCGGATCATATTCGCCTGACATTGAATCTGGCGTGGCCCGTGATCATTTCACGATCCGGATTGATGCTTGTGGTGACGACAGATGTCGCCATGACAGGCCATGCCGGGAAACAGGAACTGGCCTATATCAGTATCGCCATGGCGTCCCAAATACCGCTACTGCTGGTGGGTATTGGTATGTTGTTTGGGACAATGGTGCTGACGGCGCAGGCCCATGGTGCCGGTGAACATAATAAATGTGGTGGTATTTTGCGCCTTGGCCTGGTCCATGCTTTTGCATTGGGTGTTGTTCTCGGCGTGTTCTGCGTCTTTGGGGAAGAATTCCTTTTGGCCATTGGCCAGACGCCGGACATTGCTGCAGGTGGCGGTCGGGTGATGATGCACTTTGGCTGGAGCATGCCTGGAATTCTGATGATGGTGGCAACCAGTTTCTTTCTCGAAGGGATCAGCAAACCCCGGGCAGCAATGATCGTATCGATGGCGGCGGTTCTTGTGAATGCCGGGTTGAACCAGGTCTTTATCTTCGGTGCATTTGGCATTCCTGCCATGGGTGCAGAAGGAGCCGTTATCGCCACGTCGACGGTGCGCTGCCTTATGATGCTTACTCTGGTCGCTTATGCTTTCATGATGCGAGACAGTGCTGAATTCGGCATTCGCGGTGGCCGAATTGCAAGCTGGCAAACGGGAAAAACCTTGCGGCGGATCGGTTACCCCTTTGGCCTGGCCCAGGGCATTGAAGCAAGTGCGTTCTCCAGTCTGGTGTTGATGGCGGGGTATCTCGGAACAGAAGCCCTTGGCGGGTATCAGATTGCCCAGAACATGATCGCCCTGGCCTTTATGTCTGCCATTGGCGTCGGGGTGGCAACGGGTGTGCGTGTTGGCAACGCCATTGGTCGGAATGATCAGGTCGGCATCGTCAGGGCAACGTGGGTGGGCGTAAGTTTGTCGACTGTCGCGATGGTACTTATTGGCAATACTTTTCTGGTATTTACGGAACAGATTGTACGGGTATATACGACGGACCCCGGCGTAATTGCTGTTGCCGCCACGACCCTGTTTGTTACGGCATTCCTGCTTGCCTTTGATGGCGCACAAGGGGTGTTTATGGCTGTTTTACGGTCTTGTGGTGAGGTTTGGACACCGGTTCTCATGCACGGATTATCGTTCTGGATTATCGCGGTGCCTCTTGCGGCCTGGCTGGCTTTCAGTCAGCAACTAGGCGCGCCAGGGCTGATGGGCGGAATGTTCGCAGGCGTCGGTATTGCCTGCCTGTTGCTGGGATTGCGATTCCGCTGGCTCACCCGAAGGCCAATTCGCCGTCTTTAGGTTTTGAGCAATCGCGAATATACTTGACGCAGACATTCGCGAAAAGACTGAAAAAAGACTGAAAGATACGTTCCAGACGTGTCACAGTTCCGTCACAGTTCGACCGCATTGGTGTCGCAATGGTAATAAATAGTGGCAGCCCTGATTATCGAGGGATGCTCCAATGAACCGACAAGTGAATCAACTGATGAGCCAACAGGTGAACAAACAGGCCTTAACGACCATCGCTCTGGTGGATGATGATCGCAATATTCTGACGTCCGTTTCCATGGCCCTTGAGGCTGAAGGATTTGGTGTGCGGACTTATCGCGACGGGTCTGAGGCGCTCAGGGGACTGACAGATCAGCCAGCTGACCTGGTGGTGCTGGATATCAAGATGCCTCGTATGGACGGTATGGAGCTTTTAACAAAATTGCGGCGACAAAGTGAAGTCCCGGCCATTTTTCTGACATCAAAAGATGACGAGGTTGACGAAGTTCTGGGGCTGAAAATTGGTGCCGATGATTATATTCGCAAACCTTTTTCCCAGCGTTTGTTGATCGAACGTATTCGGGCCGTATTGCGGCGTGCCGGAATTGGGCCAGGTGCAGAAGATACGCACAATCAAAATGCCATTGTCCGGGGTGATCTGGTCCTCGACCCTGACCGCCATCTGTGCAAATGGAAGGACCAGGCGGTCCAGCTTACGGTGACAGAATTTCTGATCCTGCGTGCCCTGGCCCAGCGTCCGGGTCATGTCAAAAACCGGGACCAGTTGATGGATGCAGCCTACAGCGAAAATGTCTATGTCGATGACCGAACCGTCGACAGCCACATCAAACGTTTGCGCCGCAAGTTTCGACAATATGATAGTGATTTCGATATGATTGAAACGCTCTATGGCGTTGGCTATCGTTACCGGGAGGGGTGACGTCCCGACTATATGTTGAACCGCGCCAAACACAGAATTTCCCCTCTCACTTTGCGCGTTCTGGCGATCAACGTGTTGGCCCTTGCCCTGTTGCTGGCCGGGTTTTTGTATCTGGATCAATATCGTGAAGGCCTGATCGAAGCCAAGATTGAGGCGTTAACCACGAACGGGACGATCATTGCAGGCGCGCTTGGTGAAGCTGCGGGGGATGATCCGCTTGGCTTGCCTGTTCTCAACCCACGTGCTGCGCGCACGATGGTACGCAGGCTGGTTTCCCTGACAGGTGCCCGCGCGCGTCTGTTTGACGATCACGGTCGTATCCTCGCCGACAGCCGAATTCTGATTTCCTCAGGCCGTGAAGTTGTCGCCCGTCCGCTGGATGGCCCGGCAGATGATACCAGGTCGTTGCCACGGCGTTTCGGTGACTGGTTGGGGCATGTCTTTCATCGCCGCCACAATCTACCGCTATACGAAGATGACGATCGTCAGACGGCGGTCAGTTATAGTGAAGCCCGACAAGCCCTGGAAGGTGATGCGGCTCAATCACGGCGGGTCAGCATAGACGGTGAAGTCATCGTCAGTGTCGCGATACCGGTCCAGAGGTTTAAAAAAATTCTGGGTGCCTTGATGCTGAGCGCCGGAACCGCGGATGTTGAACGCGCCGTCGCGGAGGCACGATTGGCGATCCTCGGTGTATTTTTTGTCGCCCTGGGCGTCACCGTCATGTTGTCCCTCTATCTGGCGGCATCGATTGTGCGCCCTTTGCACCATCTGGCCGAAGCCGCCGAAACAGTGCGCCAGCATCCTGGTCAACGGACAAGTATTCCGGATCTCAGCCGTCGCGGAGATGAAATAGGTGATTTGTCGGCTGCCTTGCTGGAGATGACCAGTGCGCTATACCAGCGCCTGGACGCGATTGAAGGGTTTGCAGCTGATGTCGCCCATGAAATTCGCAATCCCCTGACCAGTATCAAAAGTGCGGTCGAAGTGCTGGAAATGTCTGAAGATAAAGAGGCACAGGCCAGGCTATTGGCGATTATCAATGATGATATCCGACGCCTTGATCGCTTGATCGGGGATATATCCGATGCATCTCGTCTTGATGCGGAACTGGCGCGCAGTGAACCCAGGCCACTTGATCTGATTGGATTATGTGAAACCTTGATCGACATCGCCCGAACCACATCGACAGACGCAGATGCGCCCGAATTTGAGCTGGTCATTGAAAATGAACTTGGGGTGGACACGGCATCGACATCGGTTGGGGTGCTGATGGTTCCAGGTATGGCGGACCGCCTTGGTCAGGTCGTACGGAATCTGCTCGATAATGCCGTTTCTTTCAGCCCCGAAGGTGGCCTGGTTCGGTTGCGGGTCATTGATGCAGGATCGGAAGCGAAACTGATTATTGAAGATGACGGCCCCGGCATTCCCAACGGAAAATTTGATGCTGTTTTCGAGCGCTTTTATTCCGAGCGACCGTCTGGTGAAGACTTTGGTGTGCACTCCGGGCTTGGTCTTTCGATCTCGGAACAGATCGTCAAGGCACACGGCGGTACGATCACAGCAGCCAACAGAACCGGCAAGGATGACAATGTCATCGGCGCCCGTTTTGAAGTTCACTTGCCAAAAATATCTGCCGGAGATTGACTCTGTGGAAAAGCGGCGTCACCCTTCGCCGCTATGACGATTGTACATGGAACTTGTGTGGCCTTTCCACTGGTGGAAGAAGGCGGCGTCGCAGCCGCAGTTCTGTTTCGTGGTCCTTCTGGTATTGGCAAGTCCGATCTGGCCCTGCGCCTGATTGACGACGGTGCCCAACTGGTTGCGGATGATCAGGTCGTGCTTGATTTGACGGAGGATGGATTGCGGGCAAGTGCACCAGAGACAATCCGTGGCATGCTCGAGGTCAGAGGTGTGGGTATTGTGCATTTACCGGTAGCAGAAAAGGCTGCCCTGGTTGCGATCATTGATCTGGTGGAACCGGACGCTGAAGTTGAACGATTGCCTGAGCCGGAAGAAGTTGAAATTGTGAACACCACCTTGCCGCTCTGGAAATTGAGACCCATGGAAAGTTCGGCCATGGCCAAGGTTGGTGTGATCGTTGCTGTTGCCGCCGGACGCGCAAGTGTCGAAATATAATCGTTATGAATATGACACCGAACATAACCATTGACTGACATGACAGACGAAAAGCAAACAAAGGTCATTCTGATAACGGGCATGTCCGGGGCGGGCAAAACGTCTGTCCTGAAATGCCTGGAAGATTTTGGCTACGAAGCAATTGATAACTTGCCGTTGTCGCTGCTGGGACGCTTGCTGCATGGCCATGAAGGCGTTGAAGGTGACCAGGGTCTCGCTGACGCCGTCGCCATCGGCATAGACTTTCGCAGCCGCGACTTTGCTGTAACCGCCCTGGCGGATTTGATGAAATCCCTGCGGCAGCGGCCGGACCTGGCGCTTGAGCTGCTGTTTCTGGATTGCGATCAGCACACCCTGAGGCGGCGTTTTACCGAAACCCGGCGACGACATCCTTTGGCTGCTGACCGGCCGGTTGTCGATGGCATCGCGCATGAAGCTGAATTGCTGGCGCCTTTGCGGGGGGCGGCAGATTTGTTAATCGACACGACAAATCTGGGTGTGGCCGAACTCAGAAGTATGATGGAACAGCGCTATCAGCTGGACGATGATACCGGCATGACGGTGGCGGTAACATCATTTGCCTATCGTCAGGGGCTGCCTCGAGAGGCGGACCTGGTCTTTGACGTGCGGTTTTTGAACAATCCTCATTATGAAGAAAACCTTCGT
>Ga0233443_1001240_pt1 | contig 23057 bp, 23 predicted proteins | sample SI_123_September_2_FD_182784 | JGI IMG/M metagenome (GOLD analysis project Ga0233443, IMG submission 182784) | Seawater microbial communities from Saanich Inlet, British Columbia, Canada - SI_123_September2016_200_MG | ecosystem: Environmental > Aquatic > Marine > Inlet | place: Canada: British... | reverse complement strand
ATCAAGTGCATCTTTTAAAGCTATCGGGATACTAGCAGAAACTGTATTACCAATATTTGTCAGATTAATAAACACTTTATCCTGATCCAATCGCAATTTTTTAACCAAGGAATCAAGTGTCATTTTGCTTGCTTGGTGAAAGATAAACAGATCAATCTGAGATTTATCCAGATTATTCTTTTTTAAGATATTGTTAATCTGCTTTGGTACAAATGAATTAATAAATGACCAGACAGCCAAGCCATCCATATGAATATCATTTCGCGATCTTGTATTTCCTTTATCATCTTTTACCTCGATAGATGATTCGGCGGATTTCGGTAATCGGTGTCCACCGGCAGGTATATAGAACTTGTTATAAAATTCACCAGATGAGGCAAGCTCAAAATCAACGATTCCTCTATGTGAATCCGAATTCTCAATTATGCTAACAGCAGCGGCATCACCAAAAAGTGATCTTGAGGATCTGTCCTTTTTATTAATATATTTTGAATATGTATCGGAGTTGACCAGCAATACACATTTACAAACACCAGATTTGATAAACGAATGAGCCATAACCAATCCATAAATGTATCCTGTACAAGCATGATTAAAGTCAAAGGCAAGAACATTATCATGCATACTTAATTCCTTATGCAAAAGAAAGGAGTTAGATGGCATTATATAATCAGGACTTTGTGTACAATACACAATTGCATCAACCGAATTAACATCTTGATATTCAAAGAGTTTTTCACATGCCTTCACTGAGAGATCGAAAGCTGTTTCATGTTCCCCCGCAATATTTCTATTCTGCACACCTGTTTTTCCAAAGATCTTATCCATTTCCCATGTTGGGTTTTCATGATTAAGATCTTCATTTGTAAGATTACCTTCAGGGAAATAACTCTCAATTGACTTAATTATGGTGCTCATGGCTTGCTTCAATAAAAACCTTGTTATTACATACCTCTTGTTCAATACTTGAATCACCCCCATGTCCGGGATGAATGGTTGTTGTTCCTGGTAGTTTGCTGAGTATATTCAATGAGTTTCTCAATTTTTTTGCCGATCCACCTGGAAAATCAACCCGACCAACTGATCCCTTAAATAAAGTATCTCCTGTAAACAAATGGTTGTTGATTAGGAGACAAATACTACCATTGGTATGACCAGGAGTTTCAACGATATGAATCTGAATTCTGCCAAAATACATTGTTGACTCCTTGTTATCAAAAAAATCATCCATTTCAGGAATGACTATTGCATTCTTCCCGTTGAAAAGTTTGATGTATAAATTAGCAGATTTAACCAGTTTTCTATCAGCTGAATGAATATAAAACGGAACCTTGAAATGATTCTTTAAACCTGCTACTGCACCTATATGATCATAGTGTCCATGAGTATTTAAAATTGCAAGTACATTGAGCTTCTTATCCTCTATAACTCCAATTATCCTATCTGCTTCATCACCCGGATCAATTATGATACAGTCCATATCTGAATTTGAGACCACATAGCAGTTTTCTTTTAATTCTCCATTGGCTATTTTCTCAATGGCTATAGCATTTTCACTCACCCTAAACTAAGTATTTGATTAGTGACCTTTGAATTCTCGTGAGAAATAAAAAAATCAATTACGTTTGTAACATCAGACATCTCTAGTTCCTCTCCCGAAGCGGTTTGCTCTAATAAACTTAGTCTCATAACGTCAGTAATTGCTTCTGCCATGCCAGAGTCACGGACCACAGAAAGTTCTAACAGGTTTACAGTAATTCCTGATTTAATGACTTCCTGTGCCAGCACATTTGAAAATTGAACCAAGGACGCTTTTGACGCCCCATACATTGATGTCCCAAGTGTGGCAAAAGGAACATGAATAGAAGAGAAGGTCACAATCCTTCCAAAATTCTTCCTTTTCATCAGCTTTATTGCTTCCCTGCAGAATAAGAATGTTCCGAGAAAGTTGGTATTTAAAACTTCCTGTGCCTCTTTCAAGGATGTTAACAACACATAATTATTGGAGGCAATTCCTGCATTATTAATTAAGACATCTAACCTTCCAAAGTTCTTTCTGATATAAGTGAACATCCTTTTAACTTCAGATTCATCACAAATATCAAGAGTAAAGTGCTGGTAGTTTTCAATATTGTAGTCGATATTACTTCTGCTACAGCCAAAAACAAGGAAACCCTGATTGGAATAGAAACTAGCTAGTTGCTTTCCAAGTCCTTTACTGGTTCCAGTAATAACCATTACGGGCTTCTCACTCATCTTCAGTTTCTTTCAACATCATTTCTATATAAACCACAAATGACTCTACAGTTCTGAATGGACTCTCTTTTTGTGCCATTGCTTTTTCATTTGCAAGGGTAATTTCTACCTCAAACTCATCTTCAAGGTCACGTTCAACAGCAACAATCAAATTAACTAATCCTAATGAATCCAACTTACTGTTACGACCATATAATGCAGTATCCGGAGACTTCTCAATAGCCGGCATATCACTATCATTCGACTTGATCTCATCAAGTGCATCATAAATAATTTTTGTTATCTTCTCTTTCATAATTTTCAATCAGTTTATATCAAAATCGATATCCTATATCCCCTTCAACATAGGATAGGTCTATATCCTTTATAGCATCTCTACTTAATGCATCTCGGTTATTGTTCTTGGCAAAAATAGATTTTTCACCTAGAAAATAAAAATCCTGTCGTTCAATCGCCTTTGTTATGACAGGGTTAGAACTTAATATATTTATATCGATTGCTTTTATTTTCTTACAGAATCCAATTATTCCACGGATGATTAATCCATAAATCTCAATATCTTCCTGTTTACTAACTATACTTATAATTCGTACAGTTTGTGTTCTGGAATTATATAATAGAACTGCATAACCAATTTTCTCCGAAAGTACATCAACCTGTATTATATATTTATCATGAACCGGACATTTTATTAACCATTCCGTTTTACTATCATCTGTTAAAATACTAAGCTTCGAAGAAGAGTGTGCAAGATGAAATTTCTGGTCAATCATCTTTACAGATTGAACAGATATATCACTTCCAGAATAGCCTTTATTTCTTAGGCTTATTCTTTTTTTAGCTTTTCGAAGGGTAAGAATCTTCTTTTTGATTGACTTTGCTGAAACCAGGAATGCTGAATAATTGATAATTCTGGAATATACCAATGCACTATCTAACTTTTTAAATCCAAGAATAGGATATAGGAACTGAGCTTCTTTGGTACCCCCAATAATGATATTAAAATCACCTGAACCTGTTACTTTAGTAATAAGTTCAAAGCCAATGGATCCTTTGCAATCAGACCTTACTCGCCATTCAATTGGATGAATACCAAGAAATGCAGAACCATTGAAACGATATTTGCTTTCAACATATCCGATATGACCAACTATCTCATCTTGCTTATTAATAGCAACATATGAGCATAGCTCTTCCTGGTTATCCTGTGATCCAGATAAAACCCACTGCATAATATCAGGCTCTTTGTTATCATATAGTTCACAGATCCCTTTGATATCATTATAATCTGATCTGCGTATTAGGAGGTTACTATCAGAATTAGTCATTTCTAGCTTTGCTGAATTGTTTATAGTATTCGTGGAGTGTCATACCAGTAAAATGCTTCGCAATCTGAGCAAATAATATATTTATATCAGAGAACAGTTCTTCAATAGCTTTTTCAGATTTAAATACTGGGCTACCACCAGGCATAAACTCCGATGAATGCAGCATAAATTCCAGGTGATCATATTTTTTATCAACAGCTCTTTGAACCAGAGCTAAAAGATCTTCAATAGGATATTTTCCAGGTCGCAACATCGTTACCGGAAATATTTTATGATAAACTCTTGAAATGAAGCTTTTGTTCGAAGTATTGTTAATCTTATTCTTAACAAATTGAGGACCACGATGAATTACACTCATTGGTACTTCAAGCAATCCGGAGGTTCCTGGTTTTTTAATATTATCCAGGTTCACAAAATATGGATGAGAAGGGAAATCTGTATAGTTAGTGCCTCCATTCTTTTCAGGATCACCTAAATGGTTTTTCCATGAAATATATGGGGTAACTGAACAATCAACTTTATAACCAAATTCAACAAGCTGCCTGGCATAGATTTCATTGAATGCCCATCTTCCTGCCCTATGGCTTTTCATTTTCACCTGAAAGACATCCTCCAATAATTTTGTAAGGTAATCGATCTTTGCCCGAATAATATCTTGATCAAAATCAATCAGGTATGGATGATATCGAAAATCATCGGAAGTTAACTTCTTTATCGGGGGACTATTCCATGCGTGAATATGAGCTCCAATTTCTCCATTTCTATTTTCTATTACGGTCTTGCCAAAATCCTGAAAGACCGGATCAATAGTCATTTCATAATTTGTAAGATATGTAGGTTTGAAGCCATGTTTTTCACATAATATCTGAAACCTCTCAATGTAGTTTGCATTTTGAGTGGTAATATTCTTAGGTTTTGACCATAAATTATCACCTTCTGTATCAATAGTTATAATAAAAGCTGGTTTCAAATCTTAGATATTTTTAAACGAAATAATGAACATTTTTAAAATTCTATTGCCACAGATCCAAAAAGTCAATGCCTGTCAAATACTTTGAGCTCTTTGTCAGTCTGAAAGGAAAATTTCCTGATACCTTATCTGCCACTTTATCATGATCAGACTCATATTTTAACTCGAGAATGGTTGTATTCTTATCAACAACCTTTCTGTTGAAACTATTAAAATTATTTCTGATCTCATAGTACGTTAGTAAATCATCAATTGTAATTCTGAACTTTTTATTTGCTGATTGAAAGTACTTTCGCTCATAGTGGTTCAATAGAGTGGGTCTGAATTGCAGTAATAGTTCCTTTTTAACTAACGGGATATCAGACATTTCAAATGTTTTTTGGAGAGTTCTATGAGTAGTACGCGAGTCAAGATGGAATGAGCATAATGAATATGATTCTTTTTTACCCATAAGACCCTTCTTAATTTTAAATTCGAGTACAGGATTTTCGACCTTACCAAAAAGATCACCATACCACCTTATCCTAATTTTAGTCCTGTCTGCAGATCCCTTCACATTATCCATATAATTACTAAAATGGATCGTATCGAAATAGATATTATTTATTTGTCTTTTGTAAAATATCTCCGTGAATAACTGTGGATTTCTCTTGACATATGTTTCAATTTCGAAAGCCGACATATTTGATATAAGAAACTTTCTTTCGAATCGATAATCACTACTCATAAAACGAATTATTATCCTTACTAAGTATATTATCTAACTCCCTGTTTGCGTCAAGAGGTCTTGGTTCAATTATGTCGTTGTCAATAATCAATTGTGTTCCATTTTCAGAAAAGTACAATGTTTGGTTCCGCTTTGCATCAATACCTTCCACATGAATTGTTGAATGGATTGGAAACAAACCAGATTTCAAAGTCACAAGTCCAAAATTGTTTTTATATAGATGCAAGTCTTTACACTGGTAAGATGATCCTCCTGAGCTGATGACAGCAAACTTAGAACCTTTAATATTAACCGTCCTACATTGAATCTTTGTATTTGAATGTGCTAAGAAACCGGTAAAGTCTGCACTACGAATATGAACTTCAGCACACCGTAAGTCAGTTTCGTAGCAGGCAATCGCAGTATTACCCGGGCTGTTAAATAATGATTCACTTATAGTTCCTTTACAAAACTCTACAATAACTGAATTCATATAAGAATTTGAGAAATTAGAATTCTCAATACTAAAATCAGAATTTATTAGATGAAGGTAGGACTCCCCTGAGCGATTATCAATGAAATCACAAGCAGTTATTTCAACCGGGGAATTATTGAATGTTATGACGCTTACAAGATCCAATTTCGATACATTTGTTCTTGAAAGATTACTAAAAGATGTATTCGCAATGATCGATTTTATTCCTGCATTCAACACAGCAATTCCCTGGCCACTTGAGTCAGATGAATAAACAAATACTGGATTGTCAGGCTCTCCGGTTATGAAAATAGGAGAATATGATAAAATCTGTCCGGAATCGATCAAATCCATTTTGGTTCCTGCTTCTATAAGGACCTTATACCCTTCAGGTATAATTAAATGATCTCGTATTTCACAAAGTGCTGTATCAAAAGAAATGGTTCTATGAATATTATCAATATTCAAATACTTATATGACAATGCATCACTGAGAGGATCTCCTATTTCTCCTGATTTACTATTTTTTAAGCTATTTTGAGGGAGTGTAAAGATTACTGAAGATAATGTGTCTTCGGATCCAATAATCCTATATTTTATCATCATATCCTCAACATTACGGCTACCAATTTCAGTCAATGTATCTTGAATGAAAATCTCATATTCCACAACTGATCTTTCCTTCTTTGGATTTAATGAAAGCGAAGAACTTGATTTATAGGGTAGGATAGCATTGTCTCCAAAGCTAATAATCTCAATTGGCCAATTGCAAATATTCCCGATCTTAATAACTTTCTCATTCTCATAAATACTCTTAAAAGCATTTATTCCTTTAATTGGATACAGAATAGACCTTATATATGCTTGATTCGAGTATAACAATTCAGGATTAAAAAAATCGACGTTATAATGTTCCTTATAAAGTATATTTAAATTATGATCCAGATTATCATTGACCTCCTGGAGGAATTTAGCAAGGTATTTTTTATCTGACAACCTTACCAGTGCTTTATAATAATAATTATAAAATGAATTACTATTAAATAGAAGTGGAATCAGATCCTTGTTTCCTGACGATTCATGAACCTCATTTATCCACCAATCTCCCACTTTTGAATTTGAGAAATGTACTTCACCACCGACCGGTTCTAGCTTGGATGTTAATGGATTATAGTAAAAGTCCAAATCCTTTCTGTCAATTTCCTTCGATAGGAAGATGGCCCTAATTGCGAAAAACAAAGCCAATCTTTCCACATCAAAAACATCTTCTAAACTATAATCCCCATCCCTGAACCCTGTAAGCATCAAGGCGGCAATTCTCGCTTCATTACTATGATCTGATATTGATTTATTCTCATTTTTAACTGGAAATGCAAAAAAATCATTATTCCCTTTTAAACTGAAGCTACCTGATCGCTTTATCAGTTCAGCCGTCCAAAGCTTTTTATCAAATGTTATTATTGGACCAGCTACCTTGTTGTTATTTGCAAGTAGTTCATTTGATAATCCTTCTTCCAGAATATATATTCCATTATCATTTCCATTGACGGTTACATTTACATACTTTATACGTTTATAAATAAAACCCTCCTTTCTAAGCAATTCCTGATATAACCATTCATATATATAACCTCTGGATCGTGGTGGCATAATTGAGAACCTTCTCATTCCAAAGAGTGTGGAACTTTTGTTTTTACCTTTTACCTTTAACGACCACTTAGAATCATCTGACCAATGATCCAGATGAGCTCCTTTAAGTTTTATTTTTATGTTGACTTCGTTTTTGTCATGATTTAATTTTGCTGGAAGATATTTTGCTTCTGACGAAATATGCAAACCGTTTATAAGTGCCTTTTCTCTTTGATAAGCAATCTGTTCAAAATGTTTATGTTTAACATCTATATTAATTCTCTCTACGTCAGAAAATAAGCCTTTCAAATACCTTTTTGGTGACATTGATGTATTAATCAAATAGCTTTTAAGACTTTTATTTATTATTCCCTTCCTATGAAACTCAACACCAATACCAAAGGACACGATACATAAAGTGAGTAACAATAGCATCCAATATTTTTTCTTCTTGAGAAAATATGGCTCAATCATTCTTCCTGGCTGTATCTTCCAATGTGTGTTTTTAATTTTCATCCGAATAATTTACAACAAGAAGTCAATAACATGTAGCTTTAACCATCTGAATATTTTAAACAATTCCTTTGTCATCCAGAAAACTTAATTTAATATCTGGATCCAGTTTTCTTAATTGTATTTTAGCTTCATTGAAACCATCGAATTGATTAAAGTGAACAAGGAATACAGCTTCAAAATACTCCTTTCCTTCATCAACTCTTTTTAAATCGATAGTCTCACAATGTCGATTCAGTATACTTAAGATATTTTCCAACATTGATTCATTATCATTAAGCGAGGATACAACTAACTGCAGGTTCTGCTCATCATGTGCAGATTTTTTAAGGTTCAGAAGTATTATGATAAGAGATACAAATGAAAACCCAATAATTGTTGAAAGTCGTTGATTTGCTCCCATGCCCAGACCAATAGCAATAGTAAGGAATATGTATGAAAGTTCTTCTGGCTCCTTTATTGCAGCCCGGAATCGTACAATCGATAATGCACCTACCAAACCCAACGAAAGTGCTAAGGAAGATTTAACTATCGTAATGATAATCATAGTTGTGAGTGCAATAATGACAAAATTATCAGCAAACTGTTTTCTATTTGACAACGAGGAGCCAAATCTTGAGTAGAGTAGATTCAATATAAACGCAAGAATTGCAGTTAATAGCAAATTAGCAACAAATCCCCAAATGGAAATCTGAATACTCTGATTTGTTATAAAGTCTTCAAAGGATGGTAAGTCTTTCATATTTTTTGATCATTTTCAGAGACAAGTCTTTTAATATTCTCATGAATTACGAGTTCTGTATAGAGAAAGAGAATGAATGCGAGTAACCCAATTGGTCTTATATTGCCAACGTAATTGATGAAGTAACATGTTGTTGAAAAAAAACTCATTACAAAGAACGTTATTATTATTGTAAGGTTAATGGTGATATGTAAATCAACACCAGAAGTGTCTCTTTTGTAGTAACTTAGATACCTTCTGAGTAAAAGAAACAGCATAACCAATTGAAAAAGAAATCCGAGAATTCCTTGCCTGTATAGTAATCCAGACCAGAATGATTCTGATAAATTATAACTTTCATAATCATTGGTAAATGAGTTTGGTATAATGGTAATATTGGATTTGCTTTGATCAACAGCTTCGATGTGAAACTGCCCAGACGAAGCTTGTCGAAGGTCATCAACACTTTGAGCAGTGTAAACTGAATCAAGCCTCTGACTTACTACTTTTGGTTGAAACAATATAAAAGCTAAACCTAATACAATAAATACTATTGATGCATAGAGCTTTCGGCTAAATATCAAATAGAATATATATCCAACTAAGAATAGCATATAGCCTCTTCTTGACAGGCCAAATAGGACATTTGTAATTAAAATCCCAATCATAGCATACATAAACAAATTCCTATTTTTCTTAGAACTTGCAAAAATCAATAATATAATACTTGTAATGGCAAAAAAAGGTGCCCATTCATTCCTGTTACTAAGATATTTTTCATTTGATATATGAAATGTTGATAGTGAGCTGCTATTTATAAAAACTTCTGGTGAACTCAACATTAGAGATATAGACATTGATGCCTGAAGAAAAACAAATAATATAACGATAGTCAATAAATCATTTAGCTCATTGATTGTATATCTGGTAAACACAATATATAGAAAATAATATATTGAAAGCGCGGCAACATTAGAATCTATCATTGTAAGCAATGAAAACTGTTCATTCTCATCAAGTAGATGTTCAATATCCGCAAATATTTTGACAACGTAAACTGCGACAAATAAAAGAGTGAAATAAGATGAACGGTTTATGTTAAATGGGCGAATCCGTTTCCTTTTATTCGCAAGTAAAATTAACGGTATAAGTGTAAATCTCGAAAAGGGCAGAATTTCACCACCAAAGAAATTTGGCAGATAGAGAAACATGATGGAGAATAGAAATATATTCACCGCTTTTTGAAAAGACAACAGCTGATATCCTAATAGTAGAATATAGAAGTAGGTAATAACTGAAGAATAATTCGAATAAACTATAATCCACGATAATAAGACAATACCGATGATAATCAAATTATCTTTAATTAAAGTCTTATAAGAGATACTAGGTATCATTGTAACAGTTGTGATTTAAATAAGTTAAGATTCCATGCCATACGAATTCTGTATAATTTCTTTTTGAAAAGTCTGCAATCAGGTTACAAAATTAGTGTCTTATACTTTTGTAAAGTTCTTTTAAATTCATTATTCCAACTTTATTATATACAAGACCAAGCGGAATAAAAAATATTAAACCTCCCAGTAGGATTAATGCAATTTTGTTCATTTCAAGAGTGTGGAGATATAGGATTGGCAATGATAGTCCTAAACAAATGGCTGAAATATTTATCAAATCTTTCCATGGCAGCCAAGTTTTTAATGAGAGTCCCAGTAATGTCTTGGACTTGATTATTTGCATAATTACATCTATGAAAAAGGTAAATACAGCTGCAATTGCTGCTCCATAAAGTCCATAATATCGTATTAGAATGAAAGCCAATGGCACACCAACAATCATTGAGATTGTGTTGGACCAAAATATAAACTTTGTTGCATTATAAGCCTTAGGAATCGTTCCCCAACTAGAAGCCTGCAGAAACAATATTATAATTAATATTCGAAAAATATTAACACTTGCTTCATATTCCATTGTGTAGAGGAATGTAATAATTGGGTGAGCCATTATAAAGAAGAAAACGACAATAGGAAAGGTAGCAGTATAAAACTTGACAATTTGTTTATGCCATAAATCTTTAGCTTCCTTATGTTTACCCTGCCTCCAGAATTCTGCAATTTTTGGTCTGGTAACCCGAGCTATAGATGAATAAAACTCCTTTATCAACGGAATTCTGAAACTCCCAACCGTATAGATTGCGTAATCAGATGCTGTTAGAAAAGCATTCAAAATGAATCCATTTGCCCGCTTCCCTATTGTTCTTGCCATTTCACCAAAGCCTAAAGGGAAGGAATATTTGATTTGATTTTTTAATATACTCCTATTCCATAGTCGTATATTAAACAAACCATATCGTTTATTTATATAAAAAAATAGGATTAGCGTAATAATTGCCTGAAAAACGATCTGAGAAATGAATACACTTTCGATCGTTTTAAAAAGAATAATGGCCATAACCATTAGGAAAGTTCTTATCACCTCACTCCATACAAGATATTTCAATAATGATTTAGTTCTTTTCTCTAGTATTAATACATATTCTAGTAGTTTAGCAATCATTGTAAAAAAAGAATACGAAGCACACAGAAAAATATAATCTTTAAATGTATCATTCTTAAATAACCAAACCAATGAGTCCTCGAAAAGGTATAATATTGGAAACGACAATAATCCACTCAAAACCAGAAATATAAATGTTTGAGAAAACAGCTGAGATTCCTTCCCTTTCACGTTTGGGAAGAAAAAGAAGACACTGCTCGCCATCCCCATTTGGAGAATAGGTATTAAGAAGCTTCCTACAAGAAACATCTGTCTATAAGTACCATATTCTTCTTTGTTAAAAACCCGAACTAAGATTAAAGGAATAATAAACCTAATCACAAAAGTGATGAATTTGCCTGAGAACAAATAGGTAGCCTGCTTTTTTAAAGAATATTTTTTACTCATCTAGTAAGTAATGCAATAATAAATCTGATTTTTATATGATAGTATTTACAAAGCGGGTATTGAGAATTTGACTTAACCCTAATCGTAGGAGCTAAAAGGTCTCCATCAAGTCTAAAATTGACGAACCAGCTTTACCATTACCAAATTCGTATTCCTGTAATGAAGGCATGTTAATATTTAATAAAGATTCAATGATTAGCTCCCGGTTTGTTCCAATGGTTTTATTCCAGCCACTATTAACTGTTTCAATCCATTCTGTTTGTTCCCTTAACGTAATGCAGGGTTTTTTTGCAAAGAATGCTTCTTTCTGTATTCCACCTGAATCGGTTACCACAAAAGAACATTTAAGAAGCAGTGATAGAAAATCTAAAAACCCAACCGGATTAATAACTTTTACATGATCATTAAACTGCAGGCCAAACTTATTCATTTGCTTTTTTGTTCTTGGATGTAAAGGTATTACTGCAATCTTAGGTACACTATTAATTGCATCAACAATACTCGATAGTTTAATTAGACTATCCGTATTTTCTGCTCTGTGAATTGTAAGAAGGTAAAATTCCTCACCATCCGGGATATTTAGATTATCAAGCTCATTAAGACCATTTTTTGTTGTGGTATTTCTTTCTTTAAGTACCATAGAATAATGCAAATGTGCATCAAGCATAATGTCTCCTACGTTATGAACGCCTTTAGTAATTCCTTCTGCTTTCAAATTTTTAACAGCAGTTGTGGTAGGACAAAACAGGGTTGTACTTAAATGATCTGTAACAATTCTATTTTGCTCTTCTGGCATTTTCTTCCAAAAGCTCCTAAGTCCTGCTTCAATATGCGCAACCGGTATATTCAATTTAGCTGCAGCAAGAGCTCCTGCTAAAGTAGAATTTGTATCTCCGTATACTAATACAATATCAGGTTCTTCAGTAAGTAATACTTCTTCCAGACGAATAAGCATTTCCCCTGTCATTTTACCATGACTTCCGGAACCTATCTCCAGGTTATACTTTGGATATGGAATTCCCATTTCATCAAAGAATACATCAGACATATTCTTATCATAATGTTGTCCTGTGTGAACCAGAATTTCTTCAAACTTACTATTCCATTCATCAGATTTAATTAATCTGCTAAGAACAGCTGCTTTCACGAACTGTGGTCTGGCTCCTATAATGGTGATTATCTTTTTACGCTGCATAAATTTGATTGAGAATTCCAGTTATTATTATAAATAGTAAAATGGTGTCATGTAATAAAGATAGATATGTTGATCAAAGATTGTGAGTATTAGCAATTTACGACTTCAATATATGTCTACTTTGACTTCCCTATTCCAATCACCTGAAAACCAACCCTTCTTAAGGCTGCATGATCAAGTACATTTCTACCGTCAAACACAACGGCTGGTTGAACCATATTATCGTAAATCTTTTGCCAGTCATAGTCTTTGAATTCATCCCATTCCGTCATCACGGCAATTGCATGGGCACCGTTTAATGCTTTGTATGGATCATCAAATACAGCTACTAATTCCCTATTTTCTTCGGCATTTCTTGTTTCCTGATAATCAAGATCCTCGAAAACCTTACTTTCAGGCACCTTTGGATCGTATACATTGATGCTGGCACGATCATCCAACAAATGATCCGCAACATATATCGCAGCTGATTCCCGGGTATCATTTGTATCCTTCTTGAATGCCCAACCTAGAAATGCAATTTTCTTCCCGGAAACTGTATTGTAAAGGATTGAAATTATGTTATCAGCAAAGCGTTTTTTTTGATGATCATTCATGATGATCACCTGTTCCCAATAATCCGCTACTTCTGTTAGCCTAAAGGTTCTACAGATATAGACCAGATTTAAAATGTCTTTTTGAAAACAAGAGCCCCCAAAACCTACTGATGTTTTTAAGAACTTGGAACCTATTCGACTATCACTTCCAATAGCTCTTGCCACTTCATCAATATCTGCCTCTGTTTTTTCACAAAGGGCTGATAAAGCATTAATGGAGGAAATTCTTTGTGCTAAAAATGCATTAGCAGTTAACTTAGACAATTCAAATGACCACACATTGGTTTGTAGTATTCGTTCCTTTGGTAACCAGTGCGCATAAATCTCCGTCAATGCATTAATTGCAGCCTTACCATCAGGTGTTTGTTCTCCCCCAATTAAAACGCGATCTGCATTATGCAAATCATTAATTGCGGTTCCTTCTGCTAGAAATTCAGGATTGGAAAGAATCTGAAACTTGACTCCCGTTCCAGTGTTATCTAATATGGTACGCAGGGCTTCGGCTGTTCGAACTGGCAAAGTTGATTTCTCAACCACTATCTTATCGTCTTTTGCCACTCGCGCAATTTGTCTGGCGCATAACTCAATATATTTTAAATCCACTGCCATTCCTTTTCCTCTGCCATAGGTCTTGGTTGGTGTGTTTACGGAAATGAAGATCATCTGCGCTTCATCAATGCACTTATCCACCTTAGTAGAGAAAAACAGATTTCTCCCTCTTGCTTCTTTAACCACATCAGCTAAGCCTGGTTCATAAATGGGCAGTTTATCCAGGTCTGTATCATTCCAGTCTGAAATACATTGCTCATTAATATCTACAACATTGATTGTAAGTTCCGGACATTTTTGTGCAATCACCGCCATAGTAGGGCCACCATCGTAACCTGCACCAATGCAACAGATGTTTGTAACTTTTTTCATGAGGTTTTATTCGTCTTTCAATTCTATTCTCAATCCGTTGATCCTATCATTCATTTGTCGCAGCACCAAACCCATCTTATTGACCAGAGTACTATTACCTCTTTGGAAATACTCTTCCATTTCCATAATAATATCACTTGTGGCATTTAAATGCTGTATGAACTCTTTAGGAGAAGACTTTCTGGCACCACTTTCTATTTTACTACAAAGTTGATCAGCAAAATCTCTGAGCAGTCTAATCTCATCCGATTGCATATCTGTACAGTTTTCCTCCAATAATCGTTTGAATTCGATTGTCTTTTCTTTGCAAAAACTTAGAATATTTGTTCTAAATGGCATTTTAAAGCTATAAGTTATTGGTTGTACATTCAAAAAGTGATTAACACGAGCTGAGCACCTACAATGTGGTATTATTACAGTCTCATATCAACTAGATCTTTGTCCAGAATCCCTTTAACGTCAAAGATAACACTGCCGGCATCCTTGAATGAAGTCAGTTCAAGATCTTTGAATTCATTGTGACTTACGGCAAGGATTACGGCTCCATAACCATTAGTTTGTGGTTTATGGTTAATGGTTTGGATTCCATATTCCTTCAGCACTTCTTCGGGGCTAGCCCATGGATCATAAACGTCTACTTCCATGCCGTACTCCTGGAGTTCATCATGAATATCTATTGCCCTGGTATTTCGAATATCAGGACAATTTTCCTTGAAGGTAATACCGAGAAGAAGTGCTTTGTTCCCTTTTACCTGAATTCCTTTCTTGAGCATCAATTTTATCACTTCACCTGCAACATGTGGTCCCATGCTGTCATTCATGCGGCGACCTGCCAGGATGATTTCCGGATGGTAACCTACTTCCTGTGCTTTTTGAGCCAGGTAGAAGGGATCTACACCAATGCAGTGTCCTCCTACCAAACCTGGTCGGAATGGTAAAAAGTTCCATTTGGTACCTGCAGCTTCCAATACATCCAGGGTATCGATACCCATAAGGTTAAATATTTTTGAGAGCTCATTCACAAAGGCAATGTTGATGTCCCGCTGTGAGTTCTCAATCACTTTGGCTGCCTCAGCTACCCTAATGGTTGGAGCCAAATGAGTTCCTGCTGTAATGATCTCGTTGTATAAATCATCTACCTCTTTACCAATCTCATGTGTAGAACCGGAGGTTACTTTCTTAATGGTCGTTAGGGTATGTACCTTGTCACCTGGGTTAATACGCTCCGGTGAATAGCCAACATAAAAGAACTCGTTCATTTTCTTACCGCAGACATTTTCCAGTATAGGCACACAATCTTCTTCCGTAGCACCCGGATACACGGTTGATTCGTAAATCACAATGTCATCTTGCTTTAATACCTTGCCGACTGTCTCACTTGACTTGATCAAAGGTGTTAAATCTGGTCTGTTGTTTTTGTCTGTCGGGGTTGGTACCGCAATTATGTAGATGTGTGCGTCGGCGATGTCCTCGACTTTCGTTGTCAGGAACAGTCCGTTTGTGGTTTCAGGTTTGTGGTTTGTGGTTGTCAGAACGGCTTTAAGCTCTTCGTCTTCTACTTCGAGGGTGGGGTCGTGTCCTTCGTTGAGTTCATCCACACGGACTTGTTTGATGTCGAAGCCAATTACTTTTCGGTTCTTGGCGAATTCTACTGCCAGGGGTAGGCCTACGTAGCCGAGGCCGATTACTGCAATGGTCTTTTTCATTTTTATATAGTACTTTTTATTGTTTTAATTGATCCCGAATGTAGATTAAATTCCAAAATTCAATATCCAAATCTCAAATAAATTCCAATTTCAAAATATCAATTACCAAAAGAGCTTTGCGCATTGGGTGTTTGGGTTTTCGGTCATTGAGCTTTGGTGCTTATTTGGGTTTTGTATTTTGTTATTTGTCATTTCTAAATCCATCTTTGCTAATAAAGATATCGATTGATTCTAACTCACTATTTACTCCACTGGAAATATCTTCTTCTCCCCCATCCACTCAATTACCTTCTCACCATCTAATTCATCAGGGGCGAGAGTTAAGGCTGGGTTCTGTGGGATGTCATACTGCAGGTCAACTCCCGGTATATCCACAAGGTTCTCGGCCAATGCTCTGCCATAAAGATCATCCTTTACGTGAGCCTTGCAGTATTCTAGGTCTGCTTTAATGTAGCAAACATTAAAACGATCCTTTCCTATTATCTCACCAACCTGATTTCTTAGATCCTCACTTGGGGAGATGAAGGAACAAATGGTAATGATGCCTTGATCGTTCAATAATTTACACAAATGGGCTACACGTCGCATGTGCTCAGCACGGTCTGTTGGTGTGAAGTCCAGTTCACGGGAGAGACCGCTTCGAACGGAGGTACCATCCAATGTTACTACTGTTGCACCCATGTCGAAGAGTTGTCTCTCAAGGGTAAAGGCCAGCTGGTTCTTACCGCATCCGTGCAATCCGGTAATCCAGATGGTATGTCCTTTTTGGTTGAGTTTCTTTTCTCTTTCGTCTGGTGTAATTAAACTTTCACCTCGTGCAATTTCTTTCTTCTGCTGATCTGTAATGCGCGAAGGTAAATCGCGACTGTCCATGCGATCGATGATCATACCAACCGCAGAGGTATTGTGTGTTACCGGATCGATCAATACAAAAGCACCGGTTGAGCGGTTCTTCTTGTAAGGATCGAAGAAGAGTGGTTTGTTGGTGGTGATCACCACACGACCAATCTCATTCAGTTCGAAATGATCCACTTCACTTTTGTGCAAAGAATTCACATCCATCTTATATCGGATGTTGTCTATCCTGCTCTTGGTGGTATTGGTGTTGTGCTTCAGGAAGAACTGGACGTTTGGGTCCATAGGCTTCTCATCCATCCACACCAGCATAGCTTCGAAATGTCGCTCCTGGCGTGGAACATTGTTGGGATGTACCAGCATATCACCACGGGAAATGTCAATTTCATCTTCCAGGGTAACTGTTACCGATTGTGGTGGGAAAGCTTCTTCCAACTCACCATCGTAGGTAACAATGGATTTCACTTTGGATCGTTTGCGTGAAGGTAGTACCATCACTTCTTCTCCCTTGCGGATAATTCCGGAAGCAATGGAAGTGGAAAAACCACGGAAATCTTTATCTGGTCGTAATACATACTGCACCGGGAAACGCATATCAATGAAATTGCGGTCGCTGCTCACATGAATGGTTTCCAATAGGTTCAAAACACTCTTCCCATGGTACCATGGTGTTTTATCGGAAAGCTCCACCACATTGTCACCTTTCAAAGCTGAAAGTGGCACAAAGTGTACATCCGGAATATCCAAACGTGTTATAAAGTTCTTATAATCAGCTACGATATCATTGAATACTTTTTCATCAAAATCTACCAAGTCCATTTTGTTTACGGCAAGCACAACGTGCTTTATACCCAATAGTGAACTTAGGAAGGTATGTCGTCTGGTTTGAGTAATTACTCCTTTGGTAGCATCAATGAGGATAATGGCCAGGTTGGCTGTTGATCCACCAGTTACCATGTTACGGGTGTACTGCTCATGTCCGGGAGTATCAGCTATGATGAACTTTCGTTTGTTGGTAGAAAAGTAGCGATAAGCAACATCAATGGTGATGCCCTGCTCGCGTTCAGCTTTTAATCCGTCCAGCAATAAAGCATAATCAATTTCTTCCCCGGCGTGACCAACGCGTTTGGAGTCTCGCTCGAGGGCGTCGAGTTGATCTTCGTATAATTTTTTACTGTCGAAGAGTAATCTACCGATCAATGTGGACTTACCATCATCCACTGATCCGGCAGTTAATAACCTAAGCAGGTCCTTTTTCTCGTCCTGGTTGAGGAAGGCCTGTATATCTATATCTTGTAAGTTTAAATCAGTCATTATACTAAATTCCAAAAATCAAAAAACAAATTTCAAATAAATTACAAATTCAAAAATTCAATGACCAAAACTCGAACTTATAAGTTTGCTTCACTGGATTGTCACTTATCTTCTAAAAATTCAAATATCAAAAAACAAATTTCAAATAAATTACAAATTCAAAAATTCAATGATCAAAACCTCACTGCGCATAACCTTTACCTTGTGTCCCAAGTATATTTGCTTGCTCTTTTCGAGTTTGTAATTTGATTTATTGGACATTGGAATTTATTTGTTATTTGGATATTGCTTTTTGTGATTTGTCAATAATGGCTGAAAGAATTTTCTTTAATTCAGTTGCTTCCTGAATTAAGTTTGGACATTCAGAATCACCTAAATCATTTGTCTCATTAATCAGTCTTAACCAATACACAGTTTCTTTAGCTTCCTTTCTAGAGATTCTTAGTCTCATTAAAAAATCTTTCTTTCCTAAAGCTTCATTAGCCTCAATATAGTTTGCCCCAACCGAACCACTTGATCTGATAACCTGCTTAACATCCTCAATATTACCAACTGTTTTGGGTAATGTTTTTACAAACAATCGAACTTCTTTGGCAAAAAGAAAAGTTCTTTCTTCCAAATCGTACTCTGCTTTATTATTTGGGGATGATGCCATTATGCTTTATAAAATTCCAAAAAACAAATATCAAAAAATAAATAAATCACAAAATCAAAATTTCAATGATCAAAACCTCACTACGCATAACCTCTACCTTGTGTCCCAAGTATATTTGCTTGCTCTTTTCGAGTTTGTAATTTGATTTATTGGACATTGGAATTTATTTGTTATTAGGGTTTTGTGATTTGTGATTTACTCAATTCACGTAAGGTAATCTATTTAGCGCTAATTCGCTTAATTCGCGTGAATTAGCGGACAAATTATGCCACAGGTATCTAAAAATACCCTTCCCTCTTCTTCTGCTCCATACTACCATCCTGATCAAAGTCTATCACTCTTGTTGTACGCTCTGACTTGGTAGTGGTCATCATTTCTTCCACTATTTTTTCGATGGTGTCTGCTTCGGAGTCTACAGCACCTGTGAGTGGATAACAGCCTAAGGTACGGAAACGTACCATTCTCATTTTGGCTTGTTCGGCTAGTTCTTTTGGTACACGCTCATCATCTACTAATACCATGGCTCCATTGTATTCAAATATTGGTCTTTCTTTGGCATAATACAGCGGAACAATTGGAATGTTTTCCAATCTTATGTACTGCCAGATATCCAGTTCTGTCCAGTTGCTGATTGGGAAAACCCTAATAGATTCACCCTTATGCACCTTGGCATTATAAATATTCCAGAGTTCTGGTCGCTGGTTTTTTGGATCCCACTGATGAAACTGATCTCTGAATGAGAAGATACGTTCCTTTGCTCTGGATTTTTCCTCATCACGACGAGCACCACCAAAGGCTGCATCGAAACCATACTTGTTCAATCCTTCCAGGAGAGCCTGGGTTTTCATGATATCTGTATGTACTTTACTACCGTGGGTAAAAGGACCCACCCCGGATTCAAATGCTTCCTTATTGTAATGTACAATAAGATCCCACCCTTTCTCCTTGGCATACTTATCCCTGAACTCCACCATTTCCTTGAACTTCCACTTGGAATCGATGTGCATGAGCGGAAACGGAACTTTACCCGGATAGAAAGCTTTTTCAGCCAGGCGAACCATCACTGACGAGTCTTTCCCTATGGAATAGAGCATCACCGGATTCTCAAATTCCGCAGCAACTTCTCTAATAATGTGTATTGCCTCGGCTTCGAGTTCTCGTAAGTTTGTTAAACTATAGTTTGTTGTCATTTCTCCCTAAATCGTTGTGCTCAGGATCTAAGACCCTACCTTTTCCGCCTGAGGCAGTTGATTACTTTCCGCGAATTATTCGCTAATTTGGCTAATTGACGCGAATTAATTCGTGCTAATTAGCTTAATTCGTGTGATTTCGCGGAGAATTATTACTTTCAATCTACGTGTCCTTTTTTTCCGTCTTCGATTGCAACTACTCCGAACTTAGATTTATACCAAATTCTCTCATGGAAATAATAAAGGATCAATTTTATAACAACATCTGCTGCGCCAATTGTAAACCCGAGAGTCATATCGCCGGTAGCAATCCATCCAATGATGAAGGTGGCTATTGATGCCACGAATCTCCATGAGAAGGCCTTTGCTATGTGTCGTTTTCGTTGTACGGTCATAATTTTCTAAAAAGGTGCGAAGATACGATGTCGAATGTAAACTCTGATCAACTCTGCTATGAAACACTACTTTGCGAACCCGGAGGGTGAAGCCTGCGTCGGCTACGCCTCGCAGAATAGAGCTTTGAGCTTATAGGGTCAGGTATAAGTCTTTCCATTCAGGGTTCAGGGCTTCAATCAACTGTATCTTCTTCATCCGAGATCCACCTTTAATCTGTTTTTCTCTTTCTCTTGCCTCGGTGATCCTTTCAAAAGACTCAAAGTAAACCAGCCTGTGTGTGTTGTATTTTGAAGAGAACGAACCTTTATACTTCGTTGTCTTATGTCCTTCGACTCTGTTTTTCAATTCAGTAGTAAAGCCTGTATACAAAACACCATACTTTCTATTAGTCACTATGTATACGTACCCCATCATCCATGAAAATCTATTTTGCGAGCCCCATAGGGCGACGCAATCTCCTAAAACCCGATGCAGTGCAAGCGCAAAGGGACTGCGTCGGCTGCGCCTCGCAGAGTAGGGCATTGTATCTGCCCTGGTTTAGTTTTGAAGCGGTGCTTAGTCTTCAGACACAGCTTCGCCTCGTAAGTCACAGCGTATTAACTGTAACTGGCTGATATTCGAGGTTATACACCCTGTCGTTATATGTTATTGGTTGTAGGTTCGGGATCCCAAAACCTACAACTTACAACATCGTAGTTGAAACAGCACTATGTCATTAAGCTTTGCGCAAGCTAAACGACCTTTCACACTGCTTCTACCTTATTCTTATGCACCTCAGCGACCAGACTCATGCCTAGTTCTTCAATTCTAATCCGAAGTGAATGTTTTCCTATTCGTTCAATCTTACCTGATTTGCCAGTCAATGGACCTTCTGCAATGCGAACATCCTGATCTGGTACAAAGCTCACCGTATGATCGGTGGTTTGTTCCAGGAAGATTTTAATATTATCAATTTCTACATCTCTTGCTACAGCTGGTTGTCCCAGGTAAAATACCATTCTCACAAAACCATGAACATCGTAAAGCTTTGGAAAATCCTGTTCACTCATGCGTACAAAAACGTATGAAGTAAACAGCACCATTTCCACCTTCTTCTTTCGATCGCTCCACTGACGAATCACCTTACGCGTTGGACAATATGACTCGATACCCAATTCATGGAGTTGCTCATCTACTTTCTTCTCGGCTCGTGGGCGAGTGTAGATTATGTACCATTTTATGTTTGGGTCATTAGTCATTAGGTTTATTGCCTTGTTGCTTACCTAGTGAATGGATATAGCTATTGAGCATTTTTCCTAATGTTTCATATTCATTTTTTAAGTGCTTATATACATCTTCACTAATCAAATCTCTTTGTTTAGCTTTCTCTGTCCATGTTCTCGATTCCATGAGAGATCCTCTTGAATAAAAACAAAAGTTTCTATTCTCTTTGAATGAGTAGCGACCATATCCTTCACTGATATTGGCAGCCACAGAATCAATTGCTCTCACCCACTGCTTACCAACTGTATCCTTAGCAAAGTAGTTCCAGACATTAACTTGATCCCATACCAATTCACCCAATTCAAGTGCCTTTGTGTATATTTTCAAATCTTCAAGTTTCATTCTTCCTAATTACTAATCTCTAATGACTATTCTTCTCTTTTCCAGAGAAGAAGCGGCTCAAAATCCGTCAATCCTTTTTCAAATTCGCCGTATTCTTTCAGGCTATATACAATGTATCTGATTTTTCTGCTAATCAGCTTCTCGGCTTTTTGAATTAGATCAACCAGAAAATTTTTATTTACGGATTCTCCTACAAACACCAAATCGATAATTTGGTTGTCGATTCCCCGGGCAAATTTGCCAACAAGAAAAACTGCTTCAACATCACCCAGTTTTTTGATCACGTTATCAATCACGGTATCCAGACCAATATGCTTCATTAAAAGACTTCTGATATCGCTATAGAGGGGATGTTTAACATTGGCACGAAACACTTTCTTGTTTCCTTCGCTTGCTGAGCTCAGCAATCCGGCACTTTCAAACTTGTTTAGTTCCTGACGGATAGCATTGGTAGATTCACCGAATTCCCCTTCCAGAGATCGCAAATAGCCGCTCGCACTGCTATTAAGAAAAAACTTAAGCAGGAGTTTTAATCTGGTTTTTGATGTGATCAGCGTCTCTAACATTCCTTTCGAAAAACGAGTATCAAAAGTACTCATTCTTTCTGAACGACCAAAGGAATGCGGTAAAATTTGATGTGTGGATGATTTTTTTAACTGGTGCCACGACTATAGTTGTGGCACCAGTTAAAACTTTTCACGATTTCTTTGAACATTCTTTTGCAAGCGCTGTTTAATGCGGAATGGTTAATTCCGTAACACCCTTATGGTATACCAAATTATTTTTAATAAGCGACTTGAAAAAAGCTAATCAATTTATTTAAAATGGATCAGATAATTTATTTTTTACCCGCAATAGCGGTTTTGGGATTTATATTCATTTTCATGAAATCCCGATGGGTTACAGAACAAGAAGTTGGTGGTGCTAAAATGGCTAAGATTGCCAAGCATATTTCAGATGGTGCCATGGCTTTTCTAAAGAGCGAGTACAAAATTCTTGCTGTCTTTGTTGCGGCTGTTGCTGTACTATTATTTTTTAAAGGCGCCGCTGAAGAACATAGTAATGGTTATGTGGTTGTTTCCA
>Ga0233443_1001239_pt1 | contig 23060 bp, 27 predicted proteins | sample SI_123_September_2_FD_182784 | JGI IMG/M metagenome (GOLD analysis project Ga0233443, IMG submission 182784) | Seawater microbial communities from Saanich Inlet, British Columbia, Canada - SI_123_September2016_200_MG | ecosystem: Environmental > Aquatic > Marine > Inlet | place: Canada: British... | reverse complement strand
CTTTTCTATAACAATGTTCATTGATAATTATATTATTATTTCTCTTAATAAAAAAATTGAAAAATATTAAGATTCTATAAATTAATATAATATTTCATTCCCATAATGCTCGAAGAACAGAGTATTGCTGTAAAGGCAAGTCCCGTGACAACCAACAAAAGTAAATTGAAAAAGTTAGAAATTAAAAAAGCACGTCAAAATGTTGCATTCGCTAAGAAAGCAATGTATCGATGTCAAGCAAAAATTCTCGCAGTTGATCAAAAACAAAAGGTTGCTGCCATAAAAATGGCAACAATAACTGAACTAAAATATAAACAAACAATGACTGATTATCCTAATAATGTTCTATCATACAAGAAATTTATTATGAGAAAGCGCCAAAAGGCAGAAATAGATGAGTTTCCTAGTTTAGCATCATCATCTATACCTGTTCGTAAACCATCGTATGCATCAATAGTTGTACCAGAGACTGTACCAACAAATGTGTTAACAAATGAATTTACCGGTAAAATAGTGTTGTTTAATTTTTGCAATAATAAAGCTGAATATTTAGATAAATGTAGACCAATCATTGTCAACATGGTTAAACGTGATCTAATAGCGCAATTTGGCATGTTGTGTAGAAATAATATACATACGTTGAGAGCAAATTTTAAGTTGGATGATTTTGAGTTTACTGATTATGATTTTGATCAAATATCATTATGTAAACCATTGATCGCAATGATACTTCAAGGCACCATTCTGACACCCGATAATGTAAATATGATTCAATTAACAAAATTGGTAAGCAAGAAATATATAATAATGAGACAACCAACTATGAAAAAGATTGTTGTTAATGTCGTGGTTGATAACAGACAAGAGATCAAAGTAATTGCATATAATACTATTACAAAGGGACAATATAAATTTAATGATCCAAAAGGTTCAATTGAACATGGTGAACATGAAGTTGATGCGTTGTTAAGAGAAATGAAAGAGGAACTGGGTTTTACGTTTACGATCGATAGATATAAGATACAATTTGAAAGAAAATATAAGATAAAATATATATTGAATCTTACGATTAATGAAATCAACACACATTTCGCTAATTTAGATACATCAATATTAGATCCCGAAATTACACATATTGTTTTACAAGATATTGTGAACAAATAATTAATTTATTTCTATTATAAAATAAATTTAAAATAAAGTGCGTACCAGGAATCGAACCCGGATCTCTAGGATGATCCCTAGTGTGCTAAAAACCATTGCACCATACGTACTATACATAACTTAATATGGTACGTTAATAAAATTGTGGACACTTTTTGTGACCGTTAATGCGAACGCCAGGAATCGCACCTGGACCATCGGGCGAATCCCCTGATATGCTACGCTCACAATATATAATGATAAATTGTGAGCTAAATATGAACTACTGTGGATGCGAATACTGGGAGTTGAACCCAGGCTGACAGCTTATAAGAATGCAGTGCTAACCGTTACACTATATTCGCATTACTACATAATAATATTCTTTTAACTAATAAAATAAATTAATTTTACTTTTGATATCTATCATGTCCTCTATACCTATATTGCCAACCACTACTGATATGATGCGTTGTCATGTGATACCACACTTCAAAATCATGTTTAACTATATTACCATCTTCATTAGAAAAATACAAATTTTTTATCTTAATCTTTTTATTTTTGTATAATTCTGTAGCACAATGTAAACAAGGTTGTGAGTTCTTTAATCCTCCTAACTTATTGATCTGTAACACAATCATATCTGTTTCCACAAATCGTTTTCTACATCTACTCATTTTAAATGCGAGCTTTTTCACACAATCCATCTCAGCATGTGTCGTAATCTGACTGTTATACCGAGAACTAAGATTATTAAAGCCTAATGTATTATTCACATTGTTTATCTCGTAAAAGGCACCGTTTTTTGCGCCAATTACCCAGGAAGGCCACGTGGTTTCTCGCATTATTACCATTTTTTGCTAACGCTTCTCCAATCATGTCATTTATTATCAACGTATCGTTATCAATCTTCGAATTCGCATTACAGCTCACACACAACATATTAATATTATATTATATCAACACATTAAATAATTGATTTTTCAATTTTTAGTCAATATTATTAATAATATTTAATGTCTTCGATAATAAATATCGTCATATTAGGTGATAAAGGTGTTGGTAAAACAACATTCTTACAACAATTGGAATATGGATTTTACAACAAAGATCATTGTCCTACTAAGGGAGCATATGAATATGAATATGATGATTGTCATTTTTTTGATATAACGGTTAATAGCGATATTACTATTGATCAATATAATGATATTAAAACGATAGATGATTTTACGGAAAAATTATGTATGTATGATATTGAAGATGAAGTGGATGGAGAAAAGACAATTGACTTATTTATTATAATGACTAATGATGAAGAAAAATCCCATTATTTTCAAACTATGTGGTATGAAATGATTAGATATTCTAGTAATATTCCAATTATTAAAGTACATAATATTTTTACAAAAAATAATGCACCACCGGATACAACATGCACTATATCAGTAAAATATAATGATAACATTCGAATATTGTTGGATATGATATATAATATTTTTCCTTAATTTTGATTTATAGAATTACTATTAACTAATATTATTACATGATAAGTGATTACAAAATAGTTTTATTAGGCGATAGTGGTGTCGGTAAAACATCATTTGTGCAAAAATTACTTTATGATTATTATGATGACGATTATATGGTATCTTTTGATATAAATCTTTCTATACATATGAATATTGAAAAAAGAGTTTGTTATTCATTTTTTGATAATGCATACAGTGATGAAGATTTACACGAAGATACAGATTTATATATTCTAATGTATGACGATAGAAAAGAAACAAGAAAATCCATATTATATTGGTCTAATGTAATAAATCAATCTGATAATAATGTGCCAACAATAATAATTCGCAATAAATCTGATCTTTTTACTGATGTCGATAGAAACAATTGTTCAATATCAGTAAAAAATGATAATATTAATGGTATACTAGATGTAATATATGATCAATTAAATTAAAAATTGAAAATATATATCAAACCATACAATATTATAAATTTGTATCAAACAATAATGAGTGCATCAAAAAGACAACGTACCAGAGGTAGAGATACTAAAAATGTACCAGATATATTGTTTTCAACAACATGTGTATTCATCAATGACAAATGGATGAATCAATATAGACAAGACTGTCGTAATATGGATTCAAGTGATATGTATCGCACATATTATGCCAAAATGAGAACAAAGCCTTGGGTCGCTATCGATTATATCAAATATATTAAGGGCAAACTTGATCTAAATAATTTGGACGATTCTATAATATATTTTACATATGCAAATTTGGATGTTGTACCAAATGATAAAGATATTTATAAATTAGCAATGTCTCAAATTTATGACAAATGTGAAGAAATTAAAATGCGTACTAATATCACTATTAATTTTATTACAAGTGTATTGAAAATCAAAAAATACATTTAAATAATAATTAACATTTAATATAAATGAACATGATGCATATTATAGCAAAATCATATAATGATAACAAAAAAAGTAATTTTACATATCCTCACCATATTATAGACAGTCATGTTAATGAAACAACAAAATTGTTAAATAGTTCAGATTATAAAGAACAATTTAATCAATATTTTAAAAAAGGATTAAATAATGCATACAAATGTGTATCAATAAATAATGAATTAGAACCATTAAGTATGGGTCATCGTCATGTTGCATATTATTTTTATAATGATAATTTGCGATCAAGCAGTGAAGAAATTCAAATGTCTAATTTTGATGATAAGTGCAAAGCTTATGAAAAATGGATATCATATTATAATGCGAACAATGTGATAAAGCTTAGAGTGATAAATAATTATAGTGATTATCATGGTATATTTGGTAAAAAAGCAATCCGTGTAAAAGTACGCAAAGAATTAGACGTTTTAAATCATAATGACATATTGTTTGAAAATAGATGTAAATTAATTTATGGAAAATATTTTAATGATAAAGGTTTTATTAAAAAACAAATAAATAAAACTGGTTATATTGTTGACAAAGCAGAAAAAGGTTATAAATCATCCTTATGTGACATTGTACATGATTATGTTAAAACTTGCAACGATGACAAACGTCAATTGAAATATGTTGAACGAATTACTACAAATGGCAAAATATGTACAGCTGAAGTCTTATAAAAAATTGAAAAATATATTTCCTTTATAATCCATTTTAATGATTAAGTATCTTATTTATACGCCGCCATTAAACATAATGTCAGCTAACGTTCCTGAATGCTTGACATTCTCGATGAGTCCTAATTTGGCATTATTTGCTACTACTGGCGAAGGGCTATTGACTTCATCACTTTTAGTCGATAATCCAATTGAATTGGATTTTCCCCATCCAATCAGCGCAAATCAGGTTCAACTTATGTTGACAAAGTCGAATGACGTCAGGATTTGCCCATCCACTCACTCGTCCTCTACCTCGTCCTCTACCTCGTCCTCTACCTCGTCCTCTACCTCGTCCTCTACAGATAGAAAAAATGACGAAGCAGCATATAGAGCTTTTGTGATGGAAGTCATGTCTTCTCAACGATAATAAAAAAATTGAATTAATTTATCATACCAATTCTCATTAAACTTCAATTATTATCCGCAACACAACAACAACCATGTCCAACGCCAATAACTCTTGCCCTGCTATAGCAGATGACTCGTTCACTTTGAACCTGGACCTGTTCATTCCCTCGATACAGCCAGTAGTCCTGCGACCACTGGACAACAACACGCCTCAACCACGTAACAACGGTGTGGCTAACGGCTATCTCCAATCGGATGGCAGCCTCACGTTCAAGTGGGGAAAACCGAGATAAGACCTGGTGCTCTTGTATATATTGTATTATTTTATATTAATAAAAAATTGAAAAAATATATCATACTGATTCTCATTAATTTTTAACATATTATCCCACACAATCACAATCACAATGCCACAAATAGAAGTCGATTACGTCTTCCCAAAGTTCGCCACAAAGGAAACTCACTTGAGTAACGGCGATATCGTACGCGTAGACGAGTACGGTAACACGGTGATAGAATCGCCATCCTCCAACCTTGATGCCAGATTAGCTCGTGACATAGCTAACACAGCCACCATGGCATTAATGCCAGTACACCTTGTGCTCAAAGTATGGTACACCTTGTGCTCAAAGTATGGCACTGGTTCATGAAAAATTGATTTATTTATTTGTAAATAGTATTGATAGTATATATCAATCAATAAATTAATTTACTCATTCTTTCTAATATGAAAGCTCACCAACTTACGTTCACCATTGGTAAATGATTGTGGCAAATGATAAGTGTGTTCATCAAATATAACACAGACCATACCATCATCGCATTTCGTGTTCACAGTGGTGTGCAATGTATCTTCATCCACACCATCATAAATGTTTAGGCCACCACCATCAGTCTCATTCATAACATAGCAACAGATGGTCACCGGATCAATAAAGTCACCATCAGATTCCAAGTGAACCGTGAAAATAGACTTTGTTTCTTGGTCAACAGATTTACAATGCATATATTCGACGGTGGTATTCGTCTCATCATGGGACGCTTGGCAACAAGAAAAGCCTTGTTCTCCAGCAAAATCTGTCACAGCTCTCAATTCATCTTGAGACAAATCACTCACCGTCAAGTAAGTTTTCTCATCAAGTACCAATCTCTCATCCTCTAAATCTGTGTTCCACATTGCCAAACGATGGCAAATGCCATATAAATCATGACTCCTGGGTAGCACAATTTTTGCGTAATTCATTGTTATCACAGTTAATAATAAACATAATATGGTGAGTTTAAATGACAAATAATAATTCAATTTTTTGGTGATATTAGTAAAAAAATTGAAATAATATAATATAACAATTTTGATTATAAGTTTATGTTATTCACACACAATGGAACGCCAAAACGAATTTAAGAGCACAATTGACGAGGTAAACATGACTAATGAGCAGATTCATAATGCGTTACTTGGTCACGCGACACTCGAACGCCAGAACGAATTTTTGAGCACAATTGATAGTGCAAACATGACTAGGCAGCAGATTCATGACGCATTATTCGAGCCATTGCCGCGAAATGTGGCATCAACCACAGTCACGATTGCTCGTCAACTTGACAACATGTCGATCAGCACATCAAAGTAAACATTATTTTATTAATTAGATTTATAAAAAAAGTATGCAATGTTGATTATCAAATACACGATTGCAATAGTCAAATCAATCACTGCCACAATGTATAATTCAGTATGTTGCAAATTAATGGCACAAGGAACAATTGCAAATTCCCATATGCCCCACGACATAAATACAACATTTATTATCCATGTGTAATCTTTTACTGGAATTTCTATGACTGCACGATAATATGCTAATTGTGCATAATATCGAACTACAGATGCTGTCGCATACTGTTTCATTGATGAATTTGGACACATGTCATGCACATCAGCCAATGATAACTTATCAGCTTTCATGGAAAATATAAATAATACAATATATGCCGCAAATAATAGAATAGCTCCAATATTAAACAATATAGATTGTTTCGTGGTCCATGCATCATTTGTAGGCGCTATAGGTAGACCATTTTCAATGTCAGCGTCACCCGTACGCAAAGGATTGTGTGTTGCCATTATAGCAAGATAATATAGTATATAGTGGTTTCAATACCGTATATAAATCAATTTTTTTTAATAAAAAATTGAAATAATATATCATACATAATCTTATTAAAACTCTATTATTATATTTAACCTACCAACACAACAATCATGAACAAATATATGGACAACTTGTGCAGATGCGAGAGAATGGCTAGGAATTTGCATACTGTGATGCGCCACAACTTGCCGCTTCGTGAAGTGGCAACAGTGGATCCCAATGTTCCGTATTCCCACTGTTATCGTGTGAAATTCCACCACCCCATTGCCTGCACGGATGATAGCGGTAATGACATTGAGGTCACCCACCTTTCCATCTCCTATCCTCCCGATAGAAACAGATACGATGATTGGAGGATCATCGAGACGGCCATCACGACCGAGAACCTGGTCTATGTGTCCGAACTGGGGTACAGTGACACCTGCAGCTTTAGCACGGCTGCAGAAGTTGTTCAAGAGATCATTGACATTGCCACCGGCATAAGTCTGCAGCGCACGACGGATGTTTATTGTCTCGGTAAACAAGAGCGTAAGTATCGTAAGATGTTGAGACGTGATGATCCGGCTTACGCTTTAGCACGTAAGGAGGGCAGAAAGAGAACTAGAGACGCGAGAAAAGCGCGTAAAATGTAAATAAATTAATTTATTCGATGCCCCAGCACCAATGATCATATGCATCCCATTTTTCCCAAGCTTCCTCCACAAACCAATCATACTCAATTTTCGCTTGAAATGTTGGAAATACCATTACAAGTTCATTTTTATTTTCACATACCAAGAATGACATTAATTCATCATTGATACATTCGTACTTTGAACCATGGGGTTTTGTCAATAAAAAATTACTCATATGTCTACTAAACCATTTTGTTAAGGGACACTCACTATGATCAACCCATTCGTCATAATTTATATGTTCACCATCATCACTATCAATATAATCATGGTGTATACATACTTGTACATCAATATAATCCGATTTTTGTCTATTATCAATATCATCCTTTGATAGTATTACGCATGATGGTATAGTTAAACATTCTGCTTTACAAGTCATTGATATTATTATATTAAATACATATGTGATAATAATTCAATTTTTTTACAAAAATTGAAAAATATTATGGTTATTTATTACTAATATAAATAGTAATGTCACGAGCCAATGAAATCGAAATACTACACAATGCTAAAGTTGCACAAAGTACAATTGTCAAAAATATTGATATGTCCATATATCCAACATTACCTATTTCGCAACAAAATGCAATAATAGATATATACAAGATATATGAAGCTGCTCAAATCAACGCAAATATAACTGATCAACAGATATTAGAATGTGGTGACAAATGTCAACATGCAATTGAATTTGCTCATGATGCTAACGAACAATATAAAGTTGCTGAGAGTGCTTTACGTAAAGCTCAAAATAATAATCAAAATATTCATGATGCCACTATTAAACTTAATATTGCAGAATCCAATCGTGCCATATCAAATGACATAGTGATAAAAGCTGATATAGCGTATGCTGCTGCTAGCGATGCATATATTATTAATTTTGCAAAATGCAATGATTGTTATGCCAATTTTATTAATTCATTATTGGAACATCAAATTGATAAAAAATTGATTAATTTATTACTTCTCAAACTCAACAGAATGATATTTTATATTAACCATAATTCAGTCAATAATCAATCAAAATGAACCGCTTTGTATACAGTGAATGCTCTAAAATTGTTGGGGGTCTTGGATGCTTTCCAGACCAAAACAAACCGTACAGTGATGCCAGTAATCTGAACGATTGCATCAATTGTAGGAACAAAAAACTTTGCCTGAACATCTGTCACTACGACAATGCTGGGGCAATTGCAATGTGCAAAAACTACATGAGACACCATGCAAATCGCCGAAACGAAAATGCATTTCGTGGAGCACCCTATGTTCAGTACCAAGTACCTAACATGCATCAGTCCTATATTGCACCACCTCCCTACAGACCTTTGCATGACGTGAATGAATTGCTTGCTAGACAATCTTGCACATCTGAAACACCCAATTTGCTAACCTATAGTGAGTATGTGACAGCTGTGCATCGCATTCAATCTGCAACACTCAATCTGCGTCCCATGCCACCTACTGCTCCGATTATGACCACGTCCGTAGCACCTGTGGCACCAACTGTGACTGTGGCACCAACTGTGGCACCACCTGTGGCACCAACTGTGACTGTGGCACCAACTGTGACCGCACCTGTGGCACCCTCAGTCGCATACACAGTTCAAGATCCGGAACCCACCATATTCAAAGACACGGTGGCAACCATGGCTTCCAGAATGGCAACTCTGATAAAAAACGCAACTGCACCAGAAACCCAAAGTGTGCAAGGTGAAAAGAGACAGCGGGCGGAAGAAAAACAAGCTGAAGCAATTGTTGATTCTGGTTACGATGTAGAGATCAACATAGGTTCTGATAGCGATGGCGATTCGATATCTGACACTTCGAGCAATTTCACGATGACAAAGCCAAAAAGACAGAGAATTAAAAAGGGATCCAAGCCATTGCCTCATCAGTGTCCTCATTGTAGCAAATCATTTGCAAAGTTGCATGGCTTGAGCATTCATGTTGGAACAGCACACAAAGTCAAACTAGCACAGACAGACAAACCTGTACAGTGTCAGTTCTGTATGTGCATGTGTAAAAGCGAACGTGGTCTTGGTATACATAGAGGACGCTCTCCTGAATGCAAAGAACAATACGAACAGAGTGTCTACCAATTCAGACAGGCTATGAGGGCGGCTAAAACCTCCGTGTAAAAAATTGAATAAATAAATCACACCATATCTCATTAATTTTTATTTATCATTCGAATCAAATACACTGTATTAATTCATAACTATGCCTACCGAAGCTCAATACGCAGCGGTCAGAATCGCACAGATTCGTCTAAACATAGCATGTAAAGCATGCGATAATGCTACCACTGCACATGCCATCAAGGTCTCCACTTTAGATAGAGAGGAAATGTATAGATCACTCAATGCAGCTCAAGATGTGCTCGAAAGTTGTAAATAGTTGTTTTTTTTATGACAAATAATTGAATAATCAACATTCTAACAATAATTAATTTATAAATAACAATGGAAACAAGTAACGATATGACGACCAAATTCGATGAAACTATTGATAAAATCAAAGAAATCGAAGCTAAATATAATAATCTTGTAATTAGTAAACAAGAATTAATGGAAAAATATATTGCACAAGAGAAAAGGCTTGGATTTTTGAGTATTGAATATGCAAATCTTAATGAAAAATATGATGATCTTCTAAATGAAAATTGAAAAATTGAAATATTATATCATTATCCATATTATCAATTATAATTAAATATGTCAATTGATGCAGTAATTTATGTGACAATTGAAAAAATAAACATAGATAAAGATGATGAATTGATTACATTAATAGAGAAAGAATATTTATTTATTGATATTGAAAATTATTTAGTAGATTTTTATTCTATAAATGGTGCAAAATCATCATCTAACGTTTATGAATTTTTTGAAAAATATTGGCAAGATCCATACGATGAACAAAATCCACTTACTATTAAATACAAACTTAATAATGAATATGTAATTGTTGATGATAAATACTATGATGATATTTTTGATAAATATTATTCTAATAAAGAAATTTGTTCTCTACATAAATGTTTTAATGATAATAGTTTAGTTTGTGAAACATGTCATTATAAATATTGCGATCGACATAAAAATAATATACAAAAGTGTAAATCTTGTAAAAAAATGAGATGTACTAATTGTTTAAAAAATCCTATTGCATTAAAAGAAAAGAAATCTATCATGTGCACACGATGCAATAATTATTAAACTTTATTTATACAATTGTCAATAAAATCATTATTTCTTTTAAATACATTGGTAATAATTGGACAACATGTTTGCCACATTAATGAACTATATTCATGATCTGTTAAATTTATTGATATTATGTTGTCCTCTTCGTAATACATTTGTTCATCAGGGGTAAAATATATAATATAAAAATTCTCTCTATTAAATTTTATTTTTATTTTATTAGATAAAATTTTCAAATGTTCCAATTCGTTAACCGCATAATATTCTTTATATTCATCATGTAATACTTTATTTCTCATTTTTTCTTTAATTCTAAAGAACACAATAGATTTTTCATTATTTATTATATCATATAATCTATCTTTTCTTCTTATATATTTATCACTAAATGCTTGAAATGCACTATCAAAATTTTGATGAAATAATTCGTGACCTGGTCTAATATTATATTTTTGATGTGACATCTTTTTTCCTACATCCTTTTCATTTTGCCTATGAACATATTGTTCCTTATTAACGAGTTCTTTGAAATCATCATCAAGCATAGCACCAAAGCTCCATGCTGAAGTACCAATATAATCAAATATATTAGTCGCAGCATCTATATTCAAGACATTTTTTATCACACGTTTTGGAAAACAATTGCCACCCAATGACATAACATTGTGATTTCCAAACAAATTATCAAAATTTGACATTATTTTATTATATTAAAATGCTTTCTCAAAAATCAATAAAAAATTTTACAGTCATCAACTTATTATTAATGAGTTTGTCATATTTACAATATTATGTATTTGAAAATATTTTTAATGTATTCATGACATTTTTCTTTTTTCTATTAAGAAATATCTTTGTATTAGCAACACTTTACATATGCTCCCTTAATAAAAAGTATATTACCAATCAAGATCGAGATAAACAAATTTATGATCATAAATTGGTTGTATTATTATTGATAACAAGTACCATGATAGAAGTTGTTGTACATATGGTAACAATGAATTATTACATTTTTAACACAAGTGATATTGTAATAGACACTATAATGTTTATTCCAATATCTTTTACATACGAACTCATTTTTGATTTTTTTCATTATTGGTTACATAGATTAGAACATAATAGTTTAATTTATAAACATACTCATAAATTACATCATGCATATCAATACACTTTAGTTCAATTTACACATTGTCATCATCCATTCGATCTTATAATATCAAATGTAATTCCTCATTTAATTGCATTCAACTTGATTCCAAGAGTTTCTAAATTTACATATAGTGCATTATTAATTTATAAACTATTTGTTGAAATATCTGGGCACACTGGTAAACAACTTAATACTTCTTCATTTCCCCAATGCATATGGTTACCAAAATTTTTTGGCATAGAACTCATGACAAAAGACCATGATAATCATCATATTCATAGCATTTGTAATTATGCAAAACGATTTTCATTATGGGATAAAGTGTTTGGGACTTATAAATAAATAATTGATAAATAAATACATTATGACATAAATATTATTACTTCAATGACTGAGCAAATAATTAAATTGATTAATAGTTCAAAATTATCTAAAACTGATTATACAAAAATTATCAATCATTGCAAGTACAGTGCGAAAGATGACGATGATAATGATGACTGCGAATCAGATGATGACGATGACAATAACGACGATAATTTTGATTTTATAGCTCAACATATTATGAGGAAGAAATATTATCTTGCTGAATTCGTGACCAGCACAAAATTATATTTTGATCGTCTTGGTAACACCATACACCAACATATAGAAATAAATTTTGAAGATTTTTCATGCTCCCTAAGTTTTAGTGGTAACAAGGAGGGTTATGGTAATTATAGCTTAAAATTAAAAAGAAACAAAAATTTTATATTTATATTTCACAATCGTGATTTATTTGATTTTGAAAATGAAGATTTAACAAAATACGAAATTTATAAACTAAAACCTATACAAAAAATAGTTGACGATTATGGTTACGATAGTAATATATTATTAATAAAAGATGTTATTGAATTGTTATTAGATTTAATGATAGATGACTATATTGTGAGAAATTCGGAGCCAGGTGCTTATAAACATTTTGGTTAATTATTTGAGCAATAGCATAATATCATTGACAGCTGTAGGCATATCATCATTTTTTTCATTGTATTGTTTGCATATGTACTCAATATTTTCTAATTGTTCACCCAATCGAGATATTGATGATTCACATTCGTTTATTTCATTATATTGTGCAAGATTTATTTTTTCCAACAATGCAATACGTTTATTATGTTCATTTTTTAATTTTTTAATTTCCTCACCCTGCAACAACTCTTTGCGATTTGCTTTAGTACACATTACTCCATTTATAGATTTTAATGGTACAGTAAAACTATGGAATTCAAAACTAACCTGTAAATCATCATCTTGGTCAATTTCAAGTTCATAATCATTGTCTTTAACACATTGTATCGCAGTATTATGCATATAGTTTATATTGTACGTAGGCGTGGCATTTAACACATTGGCCGAATAGAGACCACTGTATGAATTATTTTCACAATCATAAGTAATTTTCAAATAATCACAATTGTTAATAGTTGACCGTGTAATTCGTAGCATTAATTAACATTAATATTATTTCCACACAATAATTTATCAATTTTTTACAGAACAAAAAATTGAAAAAATAATATGTGCCAACCAATAATATAAATAGTAATGTCATATAGCACTGCTAACCTTAATAAAATAATTAATTATAATAAAACTCTCGATACTGCCACTGAGAATATTGATATATCAAATGTAAATAAAGCATATGATGCTATTTGTATTGCAGCACAAGCTTCAACTATACAGGTGAGCGAATGTACTACTGCACTGTGCAATGCTACTGCGACTCTGTTAACTGCTAGACATAAACTTAGTATTAATTTAGCGGCTTCAATTAAAGCTGAAAATAATAATGAAAATATGCATGCTGTACACATGGATCTTGACATTGCAACTGCTAATACGACAACTGCTCTTAGTATTCATGATAAAGCCGTAATTGCTTCTAATGCTGCTTCAAATACAGCTACTGCTAATGCTGCTAAACGTGCAGTTTATTATGGCATTCTTATTAACCATGCTAGGAGTTAATTAACAATATTTCGCGATTTTCTTTAGTACAGAATACATTATTCACAGAATACAATGGTAATATTTGTTCAAATGTATAAGATGATGATTCTGTGCCAAATATAATAAGTAAATTGTCATCAGGTGTCATACTTACTACATAATCATTAGATTTTTGACAATGTTTTTCCTGCTACATACATAAAATTTAAACCATCTCTAGCACTTTGATTTGTATTATTACATGTCATATCAAACTTATATACCTTATTACCATCTTGATATTCAATTATCAATCTATTGACACCTAAATATGTTTCTTTATTAATACTTAGCATTAAGTAAATATTAATATTATTTTAATGCGATGCTTTATCAACTTTTTGATGATATCAAAAGATTGAAATATAAATGTTCACAACATATTGTCAAATATAACAATGACGGATTATAAATGTATCTGTGGAAATAAAACAAATAATATGTGCTCATTAAAATGTTGTAAAAATTGTTGTAATAGTATGTACTGTTTAGAACACAATCCAACTGATATTCTAAAATGCGATAAGACAATGTGTTTTATATGCGGAGACACAAAATATTCAAATGATTTTATTGCATTGTGTAATAATTTATATTATTGTAATTCTTGTTCTATAAATAATAGAGAAATTTTTGATAGAAATAATAAAATTTATGTTAGTAATATACAGCCAAATTGTATATGCGGAAATCCTTATGCGAGATTATGTTTGTTAAAAGGTTGTGGTAAATGTTGTAAAGCATTAGGATGTAAAAGACATCAAACATCTGTTAAACAATTAACAGAGGACACTTGTATAATGTGTTTGAAAAGAAAACCTCAATTAAATAGTTACTGCGACGAGGGAACAGATAATGTTATACGTTATTGTGACGACTGTTACTATAAAAATAAAAAATCATTAGATAATATGCATACAAATAAATTACAATGCTGTCGAAAAAATAATATGATTTTAGGATGTGAAATATCTACAATAAAACGAATTATGTCCAATAAGGTAAATAATGTATCACGTTCAATAGGAAATCTTCATGAATTATATTTTGAAACATTTTTAAAAAAATATAAAGATATACCAATATCATATGGAACATTCTACTTTGAAATTATAAATCATAAATATTATGATTTTGATGATTTACATGGTTATAATTATGAATGTCCCATATGCGAAGGAATAGATGATTTTACAGAAACAAATTTTTGCGATAAATGTGATATGTTAACATGTGATATGGATTGTCATGTACATGATGACGATGGAATAAGTTATTGTATGAATTGTTATGATGACAGAAATTCAAAATTTTTTGAAAAATATAAAAATATGACATTAACAAAAGATATTATTTCACAAAATGATTTTATATTAGATCTGGATGAGATTGAAGAGTTGGAATATAACTTTAATTACGAATGTCCAAATTGCAATGTATCAGTTTCATATAATGGAGATGATGTAATGAAATGTGATCGTTGTAATAATTATGTTTGCAATGATTGTGCCGAAGAAACATATGAAGGTTGTTCTTATTATGATTGTTATTATTGCATGCGTGGTATTTGTTACAATAATCGCCGTGTAATAAAATGCAATAGTTGTTATCCAAATATTAGATCATCGGAAATTAAAAAATCAATATCAAGACCAGTAAGTCCGTGTATTGAAACGGATGATATTGATAAACAATGTAATGTTTGTATGATTAATGTTAAGAACTACGCCTGCATACCATGTGGGCATCTATGTATATGTGGCGAATGTTCCAATAAGATTGATGAAAAGTGTCCGATATGCAATAATAAAATAATGATGACTGTTCGTATATTTTAATTTATTATTACTACATACTAATAAAATTGATTTTTAATTATATTACCGTACAAATAATAATATATATTAAATATGAATATAAAGACTTTTTTGGATTTAAAAAATTTTTTGGATTCGCACGACGAAGAATCTATTATACCTTGGTTAAATTTACCATGGGATGGTAAAGACAAACAAGAGTCTTTGCTGAGATTATTTACATATTGTAATTTATTTACTCAATTTAAAAATTTTATTCCATGTCATGGAAATTTTAATAATAAAACATTAATTGAACAAACGAACATTAAACAAGCATTTGTATATAATGGTAAAAAAATATGCCTCAAAGATAAAGGAGATGCATCCGATTTGTCCTTTGTATCAAAAAACAAATAACAAACATTTATTATTAACAACTTCTAAAAATTTATCTAAAATGAGCATAAATGATTTGGATATTGAAAAAATTTTAGCAATTTTTACAGAATATTCAGATTATGCCATGTCATTATGTATTTGTATAAGAAATAAACAAGAGTTCTATAATATGGTATCTAGGTCAGAAAAAAGTAATGAATTATTAAAAAATTGGATTAATAGAGACGATACAATTATCTTAGATCATGATGATATCAATCGTGCATATAAATTATATAAAAAAACTTGTTGTGATCTTAATATTGCTGAACTTGAATGTAATAAACCAATAATAGTTTTCAAATTTTTTCAAAATATGTTAACTGCTAAAATTATTAAACTAATATCCGAAGGAGTGATGAAAATTATGTTAGGTGCAATTCAAAGAAGTGGTAAAAGTTATATAATTTGTAATACTATTATTGAAGATAGCAAAAATAAAAACAATTGTAATTATCTTATTATTTCAACTGCTCCAAATGAAACAACAGATTCGCAAAAAAATGTATGCGATTGTTTTCAATTGAGAGATTTTAATATCGCGATAGTTAATGGTGCAAACAGAAATTCACCATTATCAAATAAAAATATAATATTGTGTTCAGAACATTTTTTACGAAATAAAATAGATAATTCAAATGTTATTGAGTGGATGGCAAATATGCATTTTAATGCAATATTTATTGATGAATGTCATAATGGAGCTACAACCCCGTTGGCAAGAGAAACATTACAAATTTATGGTAATGATGCAATTATGATTTATATAACAGCAACATATTACAAACCGGTAAACACATTTAATATACCCATTAATAATATGATTTTATGGGATTTAGAGGATATAGCATTGTGTAAAAATATATCAAGTAAAAATATTGACATTCTTGCAACAAAACATGGAATTGAATTCACTAAATGTATTGATAATCTTGATGAACAAGATATCATAAATGAGTGTTGTGACTATCCTAAACTTTATATTTTAACCGATAAAGTAAAATCTATCATAGAACAAAAAGCTGTCAATGAAACCGTACACAATGATTATGGATGGTCTACTGAGGCATGTTTATGTTTAAACAAATCTAAAACAAAATTTCAAAATGAAAATGAAACAATTAAATTAATTCATAAAGTGTTTGGTAAAAGATCATCTTTAGGTATTCCCAGTGATGATTACCCAGAAAATATTGTTTTCATGGATAGAATAAAAACAATATGCGAAGAAAATAATTCAAGACATATTGATAATATGAGCGAACCTATGATTATTATGGCATTTTTGCCACCAATGCATATTAATGAAACATCTGACGCTTTAATTAATTTAATTGAAAAAGAACATTTAATTGATGATTATGTGATTGCGCATATAAATGGCAAAATTACAAATGATCCATTAAAGCGAATAAATGATGCTCATGTAAAAGCAAAAAACAAGGGCAAAAAAGGAGTATTGATATTGAGCGGAAAACAATGTAGTTTGGGTGTTACTATACCGGCATGCGACATTGTATTATTATTACATAATGGCAAATCATACGATTCTAATCAACAGATGATATTTCGCGGTATGTCACCTGGCCCCAATAAAAAATGTGGTTTTGTGATAGATTTAAATATACATAGATGTATAAATATGGTAGCCAGTGCCGCGATACAAATTAAACCTGGACATCCCAAAAAAAGTATTAATTATTTATTAGAGGCGAAAATAATTAATTTTAATGCTGATCATTGGGAACCAAATTTTGGTAATGATATATCATCAATAGATAAATTATGCAATGATATGTATGATATTTACACAAGTGATTTATGTGAAATAATTAAAGATTGTGTTGCAAATATAAGAAATAGTAAAATATTTGTAGATGAAGAAGATCATTCTATTTTTGAAAATATAATGAACAATGATAAGAATACAAAAACAAAAAAAATAATCATATCAAAAACTAAAACCGAAATTAAAAAAGGTGTGCAATCTTTTCAACATACAAGCGAAGAAGATAATATAATAGCACCAATTATCAATAGAATTAATTTTGCCGAATTTATAGCAATGATTGCACCATTAATATGTTTTTTAACAATTGTTTTTGATGAAACTGATTTTAAAAACATGTTAATCATTGTGTGCGACGATAAAGATTTAAATCATGTATTACAATCTCAATTAAAAACATGGTGGAATAATAAAAACACAAAAAATTTTATTAAACATATAATTATATCATATGATAAGTATATGTCAAATGATCAAAATACCAAACATTCAATAAGAATAATTAAAGAATTAATTAGACGAAGTTCTAATCAGCCAAATGAATTAAGTAAACTGGTTGATGAATATTTAATACCACAACAGTCTGAAAAAATAAATCATGCGGAAGTCAGTACACCGTATTTTTTAAGAGAGGAAATGATTAATAAAATACCAAATAGTATTTGGTGTAAAAAAATGAAAAGCGGAAACTATAAATATCCTGCTATATTTGAGCCATGTGCCGGTAAAGGTGGTTTTTTGCTTACCATTATAGATAAATTGATGGTAAAAATGGAACCTTCAATGCCCGACAAAAATGAACGATATAAACATATTGTTGAAAAATGTTTGTATTTTGCTGATATTAATGCGACGAATATATACATATGTAAAATATTAATAGATCCAGAAAAAAAATATAATTTAAATTATTACGAAGGTGATACGTTAGAAATGAATATTAAGGATATTTGGAATATTGATAGTTTTGATATTATTATTGGTAATCCGCCCTATAATTCATCTGGTAATTTAAATTCCGGTAACACCATATGGCAAGAATTTGTTGATAAATCATTAAAGCATTGGATAAATAAGAATGGTTATTTATGTTTTGTACATCCGCCGGGATGGAGAAAACCATGTGACAATAAATCACAAATGAAAGGTTTTTATGATTTGATGTGCAAAGAAAATAACATGTTATATTTATCTATGCATGATATTATTGATGGTAAGAAAACATTTAATTGTGGAACAAAATATGATTGGTATGTAATAAAACATACGAATGTACATGATATAACTGAAATAAAAGATTATAATGGTGTTATGCATAATATTGAAACACATATATGGAACTGGTTACCAAATTATAATTTTAATTCTGTTAACAAAATGCTTGCAAAAAAGGGAGATAACAAATTAAAAGTTATTATGAATAGTACATATCATGCAACAAGAGATCATGTCGAAGATGAAGAAACAGATGAATTTTGTTATCCTTTGATACATTCAACACCTGCTACAGGTATACGATATAAATATACCAATGATAATGAAAAAGGCATTGCAAAGGATACACATCATTTTGGTATTCCTAAATTAATATTTGGCGAAGCAGGCATCAATCACGTAATAGAAGATATTGATGGTGAATATGGAATGACACAGGGAGCAATTGCACTTTTACCAAACAATATTGCTGATTTTCCTGCTATAAAACAAGCGTTATTATCAAAAGATTTTGCAGAAATATTGAAAGCATGTTCATGGGCAAATTTTAGAATAGATGCAAAATTATTTGCTTTAATGAAAGAAGATTTTTGGAAACATCTAAATGATGATACAGATTTAATGTCTTCTAAAGATCAACTGACACACATGAAAATAGTTTATAATAATTCTATAAAAGAATATGAACGAATTACAAATAAAAGTCTTCGGTTGTGTTACAAAGCATTTGTATTAAGTTAAAAAATAAAATATTATTAATTAAAAGATTGAAATATAAATAAATACAACATATTATCAATTATAGTAATGGCTAACAATATGATCTTAGGATGCGAAATATCAACAATAAAACAAAATATGGCTGATAAAATGAAAAACGCATTATATGCACTAGAAAATCTTCATACTCCATGTTTCGAAACATTTTTAAAACGATATGAAGATAAAATAATCACAGAAGAAATATTTAATGAATTTAAAAAACATAAATATTATGATTTTGATGATTTACTTGATTGTAATTGTGATTACGAGTGCCCAAATTGTGATATAGTAAACAATTTTGAGGACACAAGTATTTGTGATATTTGTGATGCATTGGTATGCAATGAAAATTGTTTCATAGTTGAACGTTATGATAATGGAATAAATTATTGTATGAATTGTTACATTGAAAAAATTACTAAATTCAGTGAAAGATATAAAGATGTTATTATAACCAAAGATATGATCAGAGAAATTGATTTCACATTAGATCTAGATGAAATTGACGATCTAATGAGTACATTTCATTATAAATGTCCAAATTGCGAAACAGTGATTATATTAGATTCAGACATAATGATGTGTGATTATTGTGAGAATTATATTTGTTGGGACTGTGGCTCGGAGTCTTATGAAAGATGTGCATATGAAGGATGTGTTAATAATCATCGTGTAACAAAATGTAATGCATGTTTTCCGATTGAAGCGCCGAAAAATAAACAATCGAAAAGATCAATTAGTCCATGCATTGAAACAGATGATGTAGATAAACAATGTAATGTTTGTTTAACTAATATTAAGACCAGAGCTTGTATACCGTGTGGACATTTGTGTCTATGTAGTGATTGTTCTGTTAAGATTGATGAGAAATGTCCGATATGCAATGATAAAATAACGAGCATTGTACGGATTTTTTAATTTATTGCGATAATATTTTATCAGCAACATACTAAACAAGGTCCGTAACAATCGTCGGACCAATATGATGTTCCACTTCCTCTACACGCATAACAATTTCTTACATCAATGTATTTTCCTTTATCACTTTCACTTTCACTTTCACTTTCACTTTCACTTTCACTTTCACTTTCACATTCACTTTCACTTTCACATTCACTTTCACATTTTTTACATCTTTCACATCGCACACATGGTATTTTCAACAGCGATAATTTGGATTTATTCACTGTATTAATCAATGTCACAGCATCTATTTCAAACCATGGTTCTGGTCTGTTTTCACTGCATGTTTTATGAGTTTTACATATTTCAAATATACATAAAATCTTATCATTATGAATATAAGCAACATCTGCTATTTTTAATCCATTATATTCAAATCGATATTCCAACTCAATAGATGAACTTTCTGTCATTTCTGGAATTTTAAATTGTTTGTTCGTCTTACAAGATATACAATTTCTAATAAATGATATTGGAGTCTTTGATTCTAATAAATTTTTCATTATCATTTTACCATCTTTATGTATTTGACTTTCACTTGGATTGCTATAATGATGACAAGGATTAATACTATCTACTTTATGTCTAAAATGATGAATTCTTATTTCGCCTTGTACTAAAATTAAATCTTTATTACATTCTGGACAAACATATTCATCTTTTTTATTAGCGATTTTAGGATAGACATAATCACCAGTATTTTTATTAATTGCACCAAGAGTTAATAGCTGAGACATTTCTAATTATATTGATAACAATTGTTTAAGCAATTATTCACACTTTTATAATTAAACAGTGGCAATATTTATTTAATGGTCTCTTAATTTAATAATTTTTATCAACATATTTGATTAGAAATATTTTTTATACAAATCATTGTTCATGAATTGTTCATATTGTTCGCAAATGTCTTTATTTAACATAATCTTTTTACTTTCTTTATAATTCGTTTGTTGATTTTTTAACCACATACCTAAAAAATTTACATTTTTATTTTCATCTCCTCTCGATGGCTTCTTATTGTGTTCATTAATATATATTTTACATTTTTCCAAATTACACAGCCACAAATCTTTATTGGATTCAAAATATTCTTTATACAGATCATCATTTATAAATTGTTCATATTGTTCACGAATGTCTTTATTTGACATGATATATTTACTTTCTTTGTAGTGCATTTGTTGTGCAGATAACCATGCGCCCAAAATTTTTACATTTTTATCCTTATCTTTTTGCGATGGTCTCTTACTGTATTCATTAAAATATTCTTTACATTTACATAAACGACGAACCCACAAATCTTCATTAGATTCAAAATATTCTTTATACAGATCATCATTTATAAATTGTTCATATTGTCCACGAATGTCTTTATTTAACATAATGTGTTTACTTCCTTTATAGTTCATCTGTTGATGTGATAACCAACTACCTAAAACTTTCACATTTTTATCCTTATCTTTTTGCGATGGTCTCTTACTGTATTCATTAAAATATTCTTTACATTTACATAAACGACGAACCCACAAATCTTCATTAGATTCAAAATATTCTTTATACAGATCATCATTTATAAATTGTTCATATTGTCCACGAATATGTTTATTTTTCATAATTTCTTTACATTTTTTATAGTTTTGTTGTTGTGCAGATAACCAACGACCCAATACTTCCACATCTTTGTTTTTGTCACGTATTGTTGGCCTTGTATCATACTCATCAATATACCTCTTAACCAATTCCAACTTTTCACCCCATCTTTGAAATCTAAATAATGTACAACCTATAACACGCCTCTCAAGCATCATTAAATTATTCTTATTTACTTTCTCCTTCCTGTCAACATCATTGCCATCAAGACATTCATTATTATTCAATATCTTTACCTTGCTTCCATAATTAATATCGTATTCTTTAATGCTCTCCAACAAATCACTAATATCATTATACTCATTATTGCACCATACTAAGATAACCGACTTTTTGCAAACATTTAATTTATTCTTTCTTATACTTCTACTTAATCTTTGAATATTTTTAATCTTATTACTGCACATATACGTAAAATAAACACAATCACAAACAGGTACATCAATACATTCATCCAATATTCGTATACTTAATATTATACTCATGTTATTGGTAGTAGAATATTCAT
>Ga0233443_1001237_pt1 | contig 23100 bp, 39 predicted proteins | sample SI_123_September_2_FD_182784 | JGI IMG/M metagenome (GOLD analysis project Ga0233443, IMG submission 182784) | Seawater microbial communities from Saanich Inlet, British Columbia, Canada - SI_123_September2016_200_MG | ecosystem: Environmental > Aquatic > Marine > Inlet | place: Canada: British... | reverse complement strand
TCTGTACCATTATAATAATATAAGTTACCACCTTGTCCAGGATTCCAATCAGAACCATCAGCATATCTAATATCACCTGCTCTAGGTCTCGGTGGTTCTACGTGTGCTTTATCCAAGTGTCCATCAGCTAAGTTGTTAGTAGTAATAGATATTCTCTTCAGTTCTTCTTGAAGATAAGCAGGTATGTCTTCTGGCTTTGTTGGTACAGGTAATGGTGTATATCTACTAGACACCTTGACCTCTAATACCTTGTGGTGTCCAGTGAACCTCTAAGTTCTCCAGTGCCCAAGCCTTGTCATCTGTTGTCTCTACTCTGATACCAATATAAGTGCCAGTAGCCCTGACAGGTATCTCTGAGTGTGTGCCTGGTGTGAATGTGTAAGGTCCTTTCCAAGTTACACCTTGATGTGGTTGCATCTCAGTACCAATATAAAAGTCTACACTACCAGTACCACTTACTCTAGGTACAATCTTAGTGACTGACTTAATACCAGGATGACTTAAATTCATATCCGTCTTCTCTGCCCAAGACCTAAAGCTAGTACCATTAAACTGATTACTACCTAGAACAAACAACTTAGTGTTGTTAGCATCAGCAAGTAATAAAGAAGGCTTAAGGGGTGAATCCCAAGAATCATTATCTGTATCCCAGTCACCTGATTCTGTCCAGTCAGTAGTTGATACTGTGTCTACCACACCCCAACTAATATAACTGACACTAGGTAAATCTCTAATAGACCAAGTATTGTTTCTCCAATTCCATACATATGCTTTATCTGCAAAGGCATCAGTAGCTGAGTTAGATACAAAACATATCCACATCTCATTCTTCTCTCTATCTGCGGCAACAAAGGTACGAGTCTTATAGTCAGGGTGTATTGAATTAAACAACTCATCTCTGATTTGACCATCAACAATAGACTTCTTAGATTGACCATCGTGTGTAAAGACATCATCCTCAGATACTACAAAATGCTGGTTATCAAATGATTTAACACAATCCTTACCTAAGATACCAGCATCATTAAATAACTGTCTGAATCCAAAGATAGATTGACCACCTTCAAATGTCATAGCCCATACCGAGTCTTCTTTATAGATAATGTTACTGTCACCTAAAGGTAAACAATCAACTACAAAACCATTAGACTGTGATAGGTCTACATAACCAGCGTCCTTAGTATCATCACTGGCATCCCAGGTTGTAGGTACAGTACCACCCTCAGCTGGGTGTGACCAACGTACTCTGAATGGATATCTAGTACCAGACTCTGTTGAATCTAATGCCACTAGGAATCTCTTAAAAGGTCTGATAACTTTAGTAGTTGTGCTAGATAACCAATTACTTAAAGCTGAGAAGTTAGAGGCTGTTGAGCCTAGCATCTGAGGAACATCAACACCATTATTAACAATAGCAACACCACCTAAGATACCACCATTCCATCTATCTGCAGCAGTGGCTGAATAATCACCACCAGTAGCACGAGTTATATCTGTGTGTGTGGTTGTAGTGCCTGATGTAGATACCCTATAAAGTTTAGTTAAGCTAGGGTATATCCAGTAGTCTGTTGTAATAGTATTGAAAGGTAATAGCCAGTAAGGTGCAACACTAGGAGTACCAAACACTTGTTGGTGTCCTTTAACCTTAGCTGTCTTATCATTATCAAACTGTACATTATTACCGTCTGACCAAAGGTTCTCACCTAGCTCATAAGGGCTGATATCTTTATTGATACCATTAAGATTAAGATTGGTTATCTGTGCAGGCATACTAGCTAAAGTTTAAGCCGTCTGAATCTGCATACCAGTTAGCACCAGCATCAATAGTCTCAAAGGTAATGATGTCAATACCTGAGGTAGTCCAGGTTGGTTCAGTACCACCAGCCCACTTCACTGAAGAAGGGAAGATAGTAGTACCAGCACCACCATTAGTTAGGATTAGTTTGAACTTACCATACACACCTGATGTAGGTGCATTAGATATAGTAAATGAACCACCACTAGCAATTACTGCTGTGGCTACATTACCTAAGTCAAAGTCAATAGCTGTTGCTGTGCTTACAGTACCAATAGCATTAACAATCTCTGTCTGTGCTTGTGTCTTTATCTTCTTAGTTGTGCCTACTGCGTCTGCTGTCACAGTCTTTGAGGACTCAACAGTACCTAGTGTAGGAACATCATTATAATTTAATTCGGTTGTTGTTGCAGTAACACCATCAAGCAGATTTAATTCTGTATGTGTAGAAGTAACAGCTCCACTCAAAGAGGGTAGTGTTGCTTTGATTGCTGACTTAATAAGTCTTAGGTGGTCATCACCCTGAGACCTTGAGTCTGTTCCTGTTGGGTTAGTGGATACTAATCCATCAATATATGTTGTGCTTTCTAATGCCATCCTATTCCTCTATTGTTATTGTTCTTTGTATTTATTCTTAGCCTTAGCATATCCACTTCTTCTAGCCAACCAAGGACCTATTAAGTTTGTTATCACTAGGAACGCTATAAAGGCATACAGTATGTCTGTTCCCCAAGACTGAGCCACGAATGCCACTGCTTGTTCTTTCGTCTCTATATCGGCAACCTCGGGACTGTCAGGTACTATCTCATCGTATGCCATAGATGTAGCTAAACTAGCTACACCAGCAATAGGATTAATAGCATAAGCGACACCTGCAGAAACCCCTGACTTACCTAGGTTACGTAGCTCTAATGAACTACAGCTACTAAGTGATAGTGCTATGAATAGTATTAGTAATCGTATCATTTGTACCTCCTAATCGTATCATATTAGTATCCAATTGATTGGAAGAGTCCAAGGGTCGAAGAGGAAGAATCTTGCCGTATTATTAGCAAGCTCAACCCATATCATTACTTTCTTTCTTTTCTAATAATGCCGTAGATATCACTTAACATCTTTTTAATCTCTACCATATCAGTCTTGTAGTCAGCTTTAAGTACGTAATTAAGCGGCATATGAGTCTGACAGCTATTAATATTCTGTTCTAACTTGTTTACTGTGTCTGCTAGTCTGCTCATAAACCAACCGAGCATAGCTATGACAAGCCCAACTAGGGTTAAAAAGATATCTGACATTTCCATAAGTGTCCTTACTCAGCTGGATTCATCTCTGCTTCTTGAGCAGCTAACATAGCTTCATAAGCTGCTATTACTTCTGGTGTGTGTACCGCATTGCAGATAGCAATGGTTTCAGCAGGTTCACCTGTTGTGTCATCACCTGGTGCGATTACGTGTCTGTGGAAGTTCTTACCACCAATCATTACACCATTATCTTCTACCCAAGTAGCTTCACGACACTGTACCATCTTGTGTTCACCAACTACTTCTACTTTATCTACTACCGTTTTCTTTACTAAAGCCATTTTGACTCTCCTGTTAATTTAAGTGTCCACTACGTTCATCCGAACATAGCATCTTGTTTGACTTACGTCTATTCTCAGCTTGAGTAATAACCTGTAAGTTGTCTTCCAAATGAAACCCACATACCTCTTTACCTTGTAGTGGGATTATATGGTCAACCTCGTGTGGTATCCCTGTCTGTTCTGTTAGCTTCTGAGCCAGAGCATATAACTCTTTAATCAGTTCTCTATCAGCCCATACAGGTGTTGCTAATACACAGCGTTTATCTCGTGCTGTGGTTGTCTCTAACTTACGTGACTTATTAGCCTGATACCAAATCTTACTGTTCTCTAAGTGCTTGTCTTTATTATCAACATACCAAGCAGCATTTATCTCTGAGTGCTTTGCTTTGTTCTTAGCATTCCATTCCTTGCCTGATTGATGCTTACACTTCTTACACCACGAATGTGGCTTACCTGTATCTGAGCGTTTGTAGAACTCAGCTAGAGGTTTGTGTGTTGAGCATTTAGGGCAAGTTTTCATTTAGGTTAATTAAGTTAAGTATGTTGCTGAACCTATAACCCTAGAAACATTTCCATATATTGACGCTTGGTTTGTTGTAGTTACGGCTGCAGTTGTGGTAATTGCATTAACGATAGATGTTGAACTACCATCTACCCTGTGATATAGAGCTGTTGCTGATGTCGCTAAAGAAGAGTAATATCCAATAGTACAAGCTGCAGAAGCTGCTGACGATGTAAATGGAAGACCTGATACTGTGGTTACACTTCCAGTACCTATGCTATTTATAGTAAAATCATATTTAATTGTAACTTGGTTTCCGACTTTTGTGTAAGTACCCGTTTGAGTAAAATAAGTAGCAGTGCCCCCAACGCTAGGAGTCCAAGTACCAGTCTCATAGTCATCTAAGACCTCTGAAGTCATACCTGCTGCGTTACCATCTGCAGAGAAGTCAATACCTTTGCCAGATGTTCCTATTACTAGGTTGCCAGTTTTTACTGTGACATCACCTGCTGAGTCTATGCGCATATGCTCTGTAACAGTCGTAAGGTCATCAGCATTTGTGTATTGCCCGAAAACCAGCGCACCACTTGTATGCCTTCCTAAAATTGACGTAATGTTTGCTCCTGGTATGTCTTGCCCAATACCAGAGAAAATACCATTGCCACCAGCAGTTGTTAAGCCGCCATCATAGATTAGAAGTTTAGAGCCAACCGTACCACCCGTAGATAACTTAGCATTAGGACTAGTAGTACCAATACCTACATTCTCACTAGCATCAATAGTAATAGCTGTACTCGTAGCGTTATCATCAATACCTGTTGAGGTAAAGCCTGCAATAGTGCCAGTCATAGTACCACCAGCTAGAGGTAGCTTAGCACCTAGCTGTGTTTGGATGTTTGAAGTAACACCGTCAACGTAGTTTAGTTCAGCTGTTGTAGCTGTAACACCGTCAAGGATGTTTAGTTCAGTTTCTGTTGCATTAATAGCACCAGTTACATTAGGAAATGTATTCTTAAGGGTAGTCTTTAAACCTCTAAGATGGTCATCACCTTCAGAGACATTATCTGTCGCTGTTGGATTGGCAACATTAAGGTCATCAATATACTCAAATGTTTCAATAGCCATCTAAGCCCTCCTAGTTATGCTGAAGCAGCTGTTACTGTTACTGTTACCTGTAGTGTATCACCTGAGATTACTGAACGACTAGAACTAAAGTCCACTACACCATACAATGTACCTGCTGTTCCTGTTGCTGCTGTGTTTAAGAATGCACCTGCAATAGTTGCTGTTCCTGTTACACTAAAGTCTACACTAGAAGAGTTAGTCATACTGCCTGAACTAGCTGCACCTTCAGTCCACTCTTTACGATTACCTGAGTAATCAGTGTTCTCTGTCCAGCTTGAGTGTGATGCCATAGTGTCACCAGCTACTGGAGTACCAGCACCTTTAAGTCCAATATACCAAGTTGTTACTTGTGTACTGGCGTGAAATTGTGTGTCGAGGATATGATTAAGACCTACTGTCGTAATTAAGTTCTTCTTATCTTCTTCCCACTTTACATTACCGTCTTTATCAAGACAAGTAACTTTCCATATGTTTGTTAATTCAATTCCTACGTCTTTCATTATTTACTCCTTGTGTGAAACTATTTATATAATTTCGTTTTTGTTATTCGTCTGGGTCTGCTACCTTGGTCCAAGTAGTTGATGTATCTTCTGTGACATCATTCCACAAGAAGTTATTAGTTGAAGTTATATTACCTGTTGCACTTAAGGTTATGCTCTCTTCAAAGTTTATGTTATTTGTTAGATTTGATGTTTCTGCTAACGTTACTGATATTGGTATAGATATACTGGCTGATGCTGTTGTACCTACTGATGCTCCCAGTATTGCACTAGCTAGTTTGATTGCGTCTTCTTCATTTAACTCAGTAAGATTTAACTGAGTCATATTAGCAGTTACAGGGAATACTGCTGTCTGTGAACTAGACACAGAACTGTTAGCATTAAGTAGAGCTGTGTGTTGGTAGGTACTTACTGCCCAGGTGTTAGTATCCGCTGCCCAGGTATTAGTATCTGCTGCCCAAGTGCTTTGAGCCATTAGCCCTCAACTCCAGAGTAGATAGTACGTACTCTCATCTGTGAGCCTGAGTGTCTATCTCTTGCATCTGCCTTCTGTAGCTTATCAATAGCTGAACTGTATGCATTTAACCATACTGGTATACGCTCATCATTCTTAATAAATGGTTCTGCTTCTAATAGAGAACCATACAATAATAAGTCAGGTGCATTACTAGTTAGCCAGTTAGATGTTACAGTACCTGAAGTACCATCACCTAGTGGTGTGAACTTCTCGTAGAAGGCAACCTCTAATGTGTATGCTGAGTCTGGTACTGGTGCTAATTGAATCTCATCACCAATCATAGTGTATGCTCTTGGTACACCTGTTGAACTACTGCCATACAATCTATCTAACATCTCAGGAGTAATATACTCCAGTGCTCTGATAGGGTTAGTATTCAGTTGGATGTTACGCATCTGTAAGTAACCACCAGGTAAGTTAAAGTATCTCTTATCTGCTGTGGTTGTCATAGTAGAACGTACTTCCATAGGTCTAATGCGTAAGTCTCTATTGATTCTAGTTTCAGCTAATGCTATAAAGTCTGGTATCCTAGTAGTTAAGTCACTACGGTCTAACCAGTCAGCTACTGCATCTTTAATATTTGTATACGTACTTAGTGCCATCTATAGTTTACCTTTTGTTGTTCTGAATGGTGCGTTGACTGGGTCATTCATCCATTCCTTCATACGTTCTTGGTTATTCCACACACCTTCTCTCATCATCTGCTCTACCATAATAATAGGTATACGAGCTACTCTGTGTGAGAATTGTGAGTCACCATCATACTGTGCTCTGCCACTACGGGCTGAGTCAAATCGAAGCATAGCATTATCTTCTGCAATCTTCTTTATTTCTTTGTTATCTTGAGTTGATACACTGGTTATAGAACCGTCTAGGTTCTCTACTAATTGTGTTTGTATTCCCATCTGTATCTCCTATAATTTGAAAGACCCCAGCCTAAGCCGAGGTCTAAGTCAACTAACTATTAACCAGTTGTGTACTGAATCTTACCGTTAGCTGCTTCGTTGCCACAGCGTAAGCCATACTCAACTAAAAGCATCTTCTTCTCAGAGTCACCAGTCTTATCGATGTCGATAGTCTGGAAATCACGTAAGTAGTCAACAGACCACATATCGTGGTCTAAGAAGTATACGATGTCCTGGTCACAGTATCTATCCAACTGAATGTTGAAAGTACCGAAGTCAGAAACATATACATCAACTGCGTTGTAAACAGTATTGTTGTCATCAACAACTGAACGAGTCGCGTCAGCACGACCAGACATAGCAGTGATTAACTTCTTATTAGTAGCACCTAATAGGATAGTTGATGGGTTACCACCAGCATTCCAAGTAGACTCTGCTACTGCAGTTACATCAGCTTCAACGATTGCTGCGTGAGTACCAGTAGTACCTGCATCAGTTACGTTAGTAGTGATGAAAGTTGCAGCACCTTTAGTCTCACGAGCTGTAGAAGCATCACCTGCAACAGCTGCGTTAGTAGCTAATAGTGAAGTTTCCATATCACGCTTAAGCTCTTTAGAAGCTTTAGCAAGTTGGTGAGCAAGCTCAGACTTCTTACCAGCGTTGTTAACCTTGTCTTGAGTACCAGTAACTTCAACAACCTTCTTAGAGATTTGTGTGTAGTTGCCTAGACGAGTTGTAGCTGTAGTTGCTGCAGTACCTGCTGCTGCTCCTTCAACTGCTGCGTTAGTGCCAGAAGCTGCTGCTAGTGCATCAGTCTGCCATTCAAAGTAAGTGTTAGAAACACTGCCTTTCTTTGCGATACCAGATAGAAACGGAGTTTCTGTTGGGCTGATATCATAGATTACATCAGACAAATCTTCACGAATTGCTTGTGCATCATAAGTATTAAAATTAGTAGCCATTACTATTTCCTTATATTGTAGTTATAACCCTTGTTATAACATATCATAAAATACGGAAGCGGCATCATCTTGATGACCAGACTTCCTTAACCTTGCACGCTTTTTCTTGGTTTTATCATCGGCTGCTTCAGACTTAACTTTACCTCTTCCAGACTTCTGTACCTTGGGAACTTTCTTGATTGCCTTCTTCTTAGGTGCTACCTTCTTAGTTAACTTATCAAACTCCATAGCTTTCTTAAGTATAAGAACACTACGGTGGTCTGCTAGTTGGTCAACTTCTTCTGGTGCATACCCTGAAGATATTGCAAACTTTCTAATGTCTTCCTTAACGGTAGACTCTTTGTTGTCCCACTCAGGTAAAGCATTAACTAACTGAGAGTATTGGTCTTGAACAAAGGTTGCTCTTGACTGTGCCTCTTGTTGTTTCTGTTGTTGCTGTACAATCCGTTGTTGTTGTGCAGCATTCCTTGCTTTATCCTGAGCATCTCGGTACTCATCCTTCTTAAGCATATATGCGTATGGGTCTTCCTCTTTAAGGTTTTCCCAGTCTACACCTTTAAACTCTTGAAGCTTGGCTGACTGCTGTTCTTTCAGCATTTGTAAACCATTTGCGTACATCTGTCTCTCTTGCTCTAATCTAATACGCTCAGATTGAATTGCTTCGTTTTCTTTGCGTCCTTCAGCTAGTGCTTGAGACTTACGAGTATAGTCAGATTGTCTTTGATAACCAGCTTTGAGTTCTTCTAAGTTAACTTCATACTCTTCACCATCTACCTTAATAGTATAGTTAGATTCTTCAGCTACCTCTTCGGTTTCCTCTTCACCTGTATCTTCTGTCTCTACTTCTTCAGAGGCTTCCTCTTCTTCTGAGACCTCTTCTGTTTCGACTTCATCTTCCTGTTGGTCCTCAGCCACTACCTCGTCTTCTGTAGTAACTTCGGTTTCCTCGCCTGTAGGTTGGTCATCTTCTGATTCCCACATATTAAGGATATTATTTGCCGCCTCTTCTGACGACCCTTCTTTGGCTCTTTCGAACGCTACTTCCATCTGGTTATTCGTTTCTGAATCCATTAGGTTTCTCCCTTAGTTTTTAATAATGTTCTGAATAAAATTCTTGCTGTCCTTCAGCCAGCTTACCAGTATTGATGACACTCTGTATGTGCTCATCAATCAGCCCTAAAGCTTTGATGGTAATATAAATTCTATCTCTTTCTGTTTCTTCACTGATTTTAGTTTGTAGTAACATCTTAATCAGTTCTTCTTTTGTCTCCGCAAAAGCTGTCTTATACAACGGGTCATTAACAAATCTTTCTGCATCCTTTCCCAATTGTATATCCTTCCCTTTCTTACCCATCTACTTCTCCTTCTTATGTTGGACCAATAGCTACTGGTCTTCCCTGTTCCCTCTCTAATATTAACTCTTGTTGTTTAAGAGCTAAGTCTGCTTTCTTAATTTCTAATTCTTGTGCTTTGATTTGCATATCAACTTGGGCTTCTGATGCTTTAAGTTCAAGCTCTTGCTGTGCTAGTTGTGCATCTAGTTCCATCTCTCTCTGTTTAAGAGTTGACTCAGTTTGTAGTTTCTGCATCTTAATCTTAAGTTCTTCTGCCTTAAGTTGCATCTCTGCTTGCTTAGCTTGTTCTTCTGGACTAGGACCTTGTTGTTGTGGTTCTTGGTCTCCTGGGTCTGTAATGAAGTCCTCTACGTTCTTCATACCCATAGCTTTAATCTGTTCAGCAATTAAGTTATATACGTTCTTAGGTTTAATCATCATACCAGCAGCTGGGTGTTGTGCAACCATCTGTATAGTTTGAGCTAGTTGACCTAAGTGCATAAGGTTCATATCCTTGTTACCAAAGCCTAGACCTACCTGTGCAGTACAGTCCATCTTCTCTTTCCATTCAGCAGGATAAAGTGTAGTCCACTTATTATTCAGTCTGACAATCTTCTCAGGAGATTCAAACTTCTGTACTAATTGGTACACACTATTGGCAAGGTCCTTCATCCCTGTCTCTGCGAATACTCTAGCAATCAATTCAATCTTCTGTTGTGCTGCAGTCATTACTTGTGCTACACCAGTAGCAGTTTGGTGTGACTTTAAGCCACCATCTCCAATCCCCATACTGTTCTTGTTAACACCAGTTCTCTCTTCTCTAATACTATCTAAATAGCCCAGCATATTAAAGGAGTTCTGGTCTAGCTGTGGAGTAGCTAGTGGTGACACAGCACCTGGTGTACGTACTCTTACAATACCTCCAGGTCTGCTGGTCATAAGGTCATCCAAGTTGGCTTGACCTTCGACTACTTCATAACGCCCATTATTTGTTAGATACATATTGTCTAACAAGTTACGCATTAAGGTAGTCTTAATTAGTTGAAGGTCAGAGATTAAGTCATAAATACTCAAACCATAAAACTTATGAGGCATTGGAACAGGTGTAAGGGAGGAGAAGGGAACACTGTCCACAGCCTCATTATCTAATAGTTCATCTCCGACCTTCGTTATCTTTCTTAATTCGTCTATACCATCGTTGTCAAAGTCTACCTTGATATAACATTCGGTTACCCAAACACCATCATCAATATCACCATCAGGATAACTAGAGTCACCATCATAATCAAACCTGGCTAATCTCTCAGACTTCCATTCAGCTTCTTGTGCAGAGAATGCTCTCTCCAACTTGGCTTTAGGATAGCCCTGTGCTAATAGCTCAGACTTAGTTTTCTTGACTCTATGCCCAACAAATCTTGCATCTTCGATTCCCTTTGCGTACTTATTAATTAGGAATTCTTCTGGTGGTACAGGCTCAATACAAACCTGACCACTCTCTCTTGTTCTTTTAACTACAACATCGTGAGTAATAGGTTGTGGTAATTGACCCTCAACTAATTCCTCTGTACCATTTGCTGTATGCTCCACTACTTCGATATTATCATCAATAAGTAGTGAAGTAAATTCTTCTTCTGTGAGGTTCTTATATTCCTCTCTTGTTACTTCGGTAGTGTCATCCCAGAAGTGCTTGACAATTCCGTTCTTCTGTAATAGAGCATCTTTGAACCAGCTATAGATAATACTAAAGCCTGGGTTCTGTTTCATAATAACATAATTAGTGTAGTCAGTAGCCTGCTTAGCCATCTCTACATCTTCAGGACCTTGAGGTTCAAACTGTACTACCTTATCACCACCTGTGAATATCTTCATTAGGCTTGGCATAATCCATTCGATTACATCAGCAACATCTCGTGTGACAATTTGAGAACGACCTTCTTGCTCATTACCATACTTCTTACCATAGTATCTATCCATAGCATCAGTACGCTGACGAGTTAGTTTACCATCACCATAGCCAAGAGCACCTTGAATCTCTTGTTCTACGTGGGCGGCTAGTTCTCTCTTGGTCATCTTCATATTTACTTTGTACCTTTAGTTGGTGCTTTAGCTACTTCTCTCAGCAATTCCTTTAGTTCTCTAATGTCTTCTGACATCTCAATAATCTTATTTTCTAGCCACTTCGGATTCATTCCCTTCTCCTATTATATTACCCAACTTAAATCCTGCTTAGGTAATTCCTTACTCCAAGCAGAGTCGTTCCCTGTGAACACTACCTCTGTATTACATAAATATCTGAAACTATCACTTGCGTGTGAAGTCCAGTCGTGGACTGGCTTCTGACTCCAAATCTTCTTCTTATCATCATAAGAGCTACGGTACTGTAATAAAGCATCTATACCTTTCTGACACTTAGTCTCATCAAACCAACATCTATTAAGGGTAGTTCTGACAGTATCAATACCATCCATAACCTTTAACTTAGGTGCAACTTGGAATTCAATACCTAGGCTATATGCTAAGTCTTTCCTGCTTTTACCTGTACTAAATTCTCTTACTACAATATCGTGTGGTGCTATATGTGCACCATAATTATAACCTTTCTGATTTAATAAATCAATATAGTGAGGCAATCCCTCACCAGAGTTCTCGTAGTAATCAATTAAGTTAATTGCCTTACCATCATATTGTGCAAACCATATAGAGGTACTATCAGATACCCCTAAGTCCCAGGCTGTTATTACCTGCTTAGATGGGTCATAAGGTACTTTACCTATACGTTGCTCATCATAAGCAGCTTCCAGCTCTTTGGCATAATATGCACCTCTCAGTGCTGCAGACCAACTACACTCATACTCTTGTTCAAACTCAGACTCAGCCATATCTTGCTGAGCCATCTCTAATTCTTCATCATCTAATATACCAGTCTCAGATGCTTTGAATAAGAATCTCTTCCAGCCCTTCTTCTCTTTAGCTGTGTGGTAAATATCATAGAATTCATTCTTACCCTTAGGTGTACCAATAAAGATACCCCAACCTTTCCTATCTGATAGTGCAGGACGAATAACCTCAGAGTACATCTTAGGATTCATCTGTGCATACTCATCTAAGATGACACCATCAAGATAGATACCACGTAGTGTATCAGGATTATCAGCTCCATATAGTTGTATCCTAGCCCCCATAAAGTCAGCCCTTAGCTCAGCTTCATTAAACTTAACATCTGGGAAATCATACAACAATCTCTTTAATTCATCCCAAGCTACAGTCTTAGCTTGCTTAAATAGCGGTGCTAAGTATGCATATCTTGGTGCTTTCTTACCTAACTGTAAGTCTTGTATAGCTGACTTAATCATTTGATTAATAGCAAATACAGTCTTACCAAATCTTCTGTGACACACAACAACATTGAACCTAGCTAACTCATTGTGTAACTTAGCTTGTAATTTCCTGGGCGTATAGGGTATTACAATTCCCTTACGTTTCTCCTCCCTAGTGTCTAGCATTAGTGGACATTATCCTCACGTCTATTAGCATCTGCAATATCATCTTCATCCTCAGACCAGCTAATATCAAAGTTCCTATCTTCGTGTATAACGTGTTGCTTAGGTGTCCAACCACCTTGTGTCTTAAGCCAGAATGTAGTCATACTAGCTGACTCACCACTCATAGCCATCTTATAAGCCACACCTGCTACACTAGCAGTTCTCTTCTCTCTAGCTACTTCCATAGTGGTCTTATAGTATTTAGATAATGTAGCATTAGAACAACCCATTATCTTAGCAATAGTGTGTTGGTCCAATCCTATTGTGACCATTTCCTCTACCTTACCATAATCATCATCAGTAGGGGTATACTTCTTACCGTGAGCACCTCTAGTCTTCTTACCACCAGCAGTTCTATATTCAGACTTAGGCCTACCTCTCTTCTTTTCTACCTTAATAACTACATCACTAGGTAGTTTACCTGTCTCAGCAGCCACAGCATACTTAGCTTTATTCTTAAGCTCCTCTAAGTCTTTCTTATCTTGAGCCTTAACTTCTTGACCAGTCTTCATAATTTATTATAAAATAATATATACATAAATAATATTATACCCTAGTTAACTATAACTTTAAAAACTAAATTAATAAGGTTACTACACCTACACTACAACCAATACCCTATACCTAGTCATTCTAGTCTAACCTTAGTTATTATACTAGTTAGTATACCTAAGGTCAGTCTAGACTAACCTAGTCTAATCTAGGTATGTCTAGACTATACCAGGGTATCTACCAGCTCTTTACCTAAGTAGTAGTAGAGAGGTTGAACCTGGGTATGTACCTGTTTAGTATAAACATACTATTGATTATACCCTATAAATACCTAACTTTAAAAACTAATTGATAAATATAGTAAAATAATATAATATGTCTAGAGCCCAAATGATAACCCTTCTCATTAACTAGTAATGACTAGAGCCCGTGAAACAATCCGTGAAACATAATATGGAATTACTTGAATTTTATATAGAGGTGGGATTCCGTGGGTGGCTAAGTTCTCACAAAGGGTGTGGAGGGGTCTTCTATATCAGTAATTCCTTATATACTATCTTATTAATAACCTTGTAAGGGGAAGGGGTATTCTAAGGTATCACCGTGCATTAATATGTGATTAATTGTTTTATCTTTAGTGGGTCGAAGGGGGTATTTATATATCATTATTAATTATTCTCTTTAATACTAAAGGCCATCACCGTTTTAATAACTAGTGTGTATTATAAATACAACAATATGTCTAATAATCCATACACATACTCTACAACCCTATCTATTAAGGCATATCACCTTTTGCTAATGTGATGGTAGCAAGCAAGCCTATCTATATTTAATTGAATTAATACTTGACACCTTTTAATGTTATGTTATACTATAAGTGAATCAATTAATAAAAGGAGCAATACCAATGAAGACACAATACTATAATGAATACAAAGGCAATCCATATATTGGAACAGATGCAGTAGACGGGGTTATTTTCTTGCTACCACTAGGCATATCAGAAGGTTATACTTATAGGTATGAGAGTGTTGATACTAGTTGTGTCAAGGTTGAGATAACTGATGATAGTGTTAAGATATTTAATACTGTTCCACAATAACAATCGAAACCCTCTTAATTGAGGGTCTAGTAAAGATTGACCACTTGCTACTGATGAGATAGGTCTAATAATAAAGAGGTAATAAAATGAGAATAACACAACTAATAAATGAGCTAGATAATCCGGTGGCTCATCACTTTGTAATTACAAAGAGAGCAGGAACTAGCTATTTACAGTCATACGATAGTATTGTATGTAAAGTAGTAGAAGGTGGAACAACTACCTTTGGTGCTGATTGGGATTATAGCCGTACTACCTTAAGACACCTTAAAGGTTTTATTGATGGTAATAAAACAACTAAAGAGCTACAACATCTAGTCGATGTTGGCCTAATTGAGGTTAATAACAACTTAAAAGAGGAGATATTACAATGAGTAATATAAATAAAGCAGATGCAGTTGGTATAGCTGAAGGATGGATTGAAGTTGATACCGAAGAAGAAGTAATACAAGCTTGGCAGGAGCTAGTTAATAGTGGCCTAGCTTGGCAATTACAAGGATGGTTTGGTAGAACAGCTAAACATTTAATAAACGAAGGAGTGATAACAGATGAGTAATAGACAATACACAATATACACAAAGGAGGGTAATGTTAAATTATCCACAATTAATGAGAATGAGGCTTGGTTCAATTTAGATAGGGAGGCCGGAGATACAATCGATATCCAGCCACAAGCACTATTTAATGAGGATTATAGCTTTGATAATGGCCTAGTTGATTTTAGTAGTGAGATTGTAGTTTAACTAAGCCAATAATATAACTAAGCACCTTAATTGGTGCTTTTTATTGTATAAACACTTGACAATCAGTTAAAAGTATGTTAAGATGTGCATAAGTAAATAAAGATAAGGATAAGAAATGGATAAGGATAAGCTAAGAAATGCACTAAGAGATATTGAGGTATTCTATTTAGATTATGTCAATAACTATTTAAGTGTATCAAGTATTGCTCAAGCCTATGGCCTAAGTAATGCAGAAGCAGTAATTATTATTGTAGTGGGTAAGTTAATTAATAATAAGGAGTTATACTAATGAAGACACCAAGAGAAAGGAAGCTAGAAGATGAAGTATCAGAGTTAAGAGATTGGAGGAGTGCTTTGGCCGATGAGTTAACTAAGAATGGGTATTCTGATGAGGATTTGGCCACTATATATGATGAGTATGTAGGTGTAGAACCATTATCAGATTGCTGTGGTGCTGATATAATCTATACAGACATATGTAGTGACTGTAAAGAGCATTGTGGGGTGCAAGAGTGGGAAGATGATGAACTCACCCCCGAGCAAATGAATGATGACCTAAGAAGTATTGGATTTTAATAATAGAGGGATTACCCTCGACACAGGAGAAATAAAATGAATAAGCAACACACAAAACTAGCGACATTAGTCGAGGACTTAGAGGTACAGAGGGATTTCTTAGCAGAGGAGAACGCTTCATTTGCTAACTACCTAGAGTACCACGGATACTCACAATGTGAGATAGATAACATAGCACAAGGTTGGCACGGTTCAGTGAGTGACAGGTTAGAGGACGCTGAGGAACTAAAAGCTGAGATTAAAGACCTTAAGTTTAGGTTACGTAAAATTGCAAACTACACAGTAATGGAGAATAAAGATGAATGAATATAACTATATAGTGTGGGTAGGTGGCTCAGTAATAGGAGAGTATGAATCATTAAACGAAGCACAAGAGGTGGCTGATGATTGGATACTTGATGGGTATGAGGATACAAGGATAGAACTAAAGGAGAAATAAAAATGAAAACAAATTATAGTGATTACTTTGAAATAGCAAGTGAATGCTTTTTAACTGAGGCGTTGCCAAAAGATGCTACTGAGTGGGATGATTCTACACTTAGGACATTCATTGAAGATAACGTATCAGAAGCATACCAAGATTGGTATTGGGCTACTGTCTATGCGCATATAGAAGATACTGCTAGTGCATTTTGGTATGAATTAAAGAAAATAAAGGAGAAATAAGATGGAACAATTATTAATAGCAATTTTTATCGGGTACGTTGCTTGGAAATTAGTACAAGCCATTGACTATAACGAGAGAGTAATTAACAAGGAGGAAGTATGAGTAATATGGCACATTTAACTAAGGGCAAGGCTAAGGGTGAGGACAGAAGTACGCCAGAATCGAATCCTCCGGACACTGATAAGGTATATTTATCAGATATTAAGGAAGGAATGGCCTTAATGAAGGATTTATTAGATAAACAGAGGAGGTTGAAGAATGGTGGATATAATTGAGGTATTAATGGGATTAGCTATATTAGGATGGTTTGGTTTATTAGCTTATATGTTGGAGGGAGAGGATGAAGAAGTCAAGGATACCACAAGCATATAGATGGGTAGATAAACCTACTACTATTATATTAGGAATACCACTAGACCCCTCTTATATGGATGGGTTTAGTATTAAGAGAGGGGATGAGTGGAATATAACAATAGATAGAGATGGTAATAGAATGTCATACACACAGAGGAATGAATTAAGTGCATACAGAGATTTAAATAGGGAGCAGTGGAGAGAATCTAGTGCTAATATTATAGATAAAGTGGAGGATGAATGATGGTAAATGATTGGATAGATAATTTAATAATAGATTTAAAGAGGGTTAATAATAAGATTAAAAAGGAGGAAATTAAAGCTAATAAAGTTAGAGATGAGGCTATTGAGATTATTGATAGAACTAAAGCCTTGAAATTACAAAGGCAAGAGATATTGAATATAACTTTAGGAGGGGAGGATGAGTAGAATAACTGATTACATATTAGAGGAAGAAAGTATGGGTAACTTAATTTATGATACACAGACAAGCCAGTACCTATCTAGGGAGGATAAGGATAATTTAGATAGGGCAAGGTATGATGTACTAGTAGCTGATAATTACTACCATAAGGTAATAGATAATATATCTCTAAAGAGGTATATAGCCTAATTAATGACAATTAGTTTTTAAAGGTAGTACAAACTAGTGTATAATAAGACTTAGACTACCTAGACTGACCTTAGACTATCTCCCTTGAGTATAAAGTAAGGTAAGAATAAGGTTAACTAGGGTAGACTAAGGTTAATCTAGGTATAACCTAGTAATATAATAATAAAGGAGTATGGTATGAGAAGTTTAGATGAGATTATAAAGACTAATAAAGAAGTGTTAGCCAAAGGTGTTGATGTAAGCCTTGGTGGGAATGAGAAGGGTAAGGTATCAGCCAAGAGTGGTACTAATAATAGTAAAGATAAGTAGTCTTTACGAAGTAAGGAGAGGAAGTATGGCAACAACAAAGGTTATTGCAAAGGGTGTTAGTGGTTTTGTATCATTAACTAAATCATCATTATGGAAAGGTGCAGAAACTGGCAACTATTCCATTACCTTAACTGTGGATAAGGACAATGTTAAAGAGTTCAAGGATGCAGGTGCTAGGATTGGTGAGTACGAGGGTAACAAGCAAGTCAAAATGACTCGTAAGATGGAGTTTAATGATGGTGTGTTTGGTAGTTGGGATGCTGAAGGTGAGCCACTAGACCCCGAAGTATTCTCAGTCTATGGTGATGTAGTTAAGGTTAGAGCCGAGGTATCACACCAAGGTAAGGCCGGTGAGCGTAGTGTTTACTTTACTGATGTTAAACTACTAGAGAAGAATCCGGAGGCCAGTGATTCAAGACTAGCCGGTGATTTCTAACTAGCTAATATAATATAATATTAACCCCCTTAATTGGGGGTTTTTAGTTTTTAAAGGAAGGTAATAGTGTGTTATAATTGTGGGAATGTAAATAAAGTAAGGGTTAAATATGTCAAAAGAAGATAAGTTTGTAAAGCATACTAATTGTGATGAGTGTGGTAGTAGTGATGGTAACGCAGTATATGAGAGTGGTAGTTCTCATTGCTTTGTATGTAATAATTCTACACCTAGTGGGAGTGAGAATGTGGATAAAGAGTCTAAAGTAATTAAGGAAGGTTGGGAGTCAGGTTATATTGGTAGCTACTCTAGGTTAGAGGATAGAAACATTAAGGAAAGTACCTTAAAGAAGTATGGAGTAAAGGTAGAGAAGGACTACACTGGTGATATTGTTAAACATCATTACCCATACTTTAATAAAGACAATAATCTATCAGGGTTTAAGACAAGAACAGTAAAAGATAAGAAGTTCTTTGGTAGTGGAGACACCTCAAGCAATAATATGCTATTTGGACAGCAGTTATTTAGAACTAATGGTAGATATGTTACAGTAGTGGAAGGTGAGCTAGATGCATTGGCTACTTATGAGATGTTAGGAGGTACTTGGACAGTAGTATCAGTTAATAATGGTGCTAAGTGTTTAGATAACATAAAGGCTAATCTGGAGTGGTTAGACTCCTACGAAACTGTGGTTCTTTGTTTTGATAATGATGAGGATGGCCGAGAAGCAACGAAGTCTATCGCACCCATACTAGGCCCTAACAAATGTAAGATAGTATCCCTAAGCGAGTATAAGGATGCCTCAGACTATTTAGTCAATAATGCAAGTAAGAAGTTTGTTGAGGAATGGTGGGATGCTAAGCCTTATGTAGTATCAGGTGTTGCTACATTAGATGATATGTATCAAGCACTATTAGAGTATAAGCACACAGAGTTAATACCTTTACCGGAGAGCTTTGGTAATCTTAATGAGATGACTAGAGGTGGTCTAGCTAGGGGAGAATTAACTTCTATCATCGCCCACACCTCTATCGGTAAGACAACTATTATCAATGAATTACTATATCACTTTGCTACTGAAACTAAGGAGAAGGTTGGGTGCTTTATGGTAGAGGATAGTCTTGATGAGACAGTACGCAAGGTAGTAAGTGTACATACTAATAAGAATCTATCACTACTAGCACCTAAGGAGTTAGAGGTAGATGAGATTATGGAGTTAGCTAAAGACTTAGGATTTGGTAGTAAGATTCAACTACATAATGATGGTGGTGGCTCTATTGATTTAGACGAGATGTTCTCTAAGATTAGATACTTTGTTAAAGGATTAGGATGTAGTATTATTATTGTAGACCCACTACACACAGCTATTAAGAACCTATCCAATGAGAATATTGAGGAGGTATGTGATAGATTTATTAAGTTATGTAAAGAAACTAGGGCCTGTATTATTATTAGCACACACACTCGTAAGCCGGATGATGGTAGCCACCCACATAAGATTAGTGAGTATGATGTTAAAGGTAGTGGTGCTATACCACAGTCTTGCCACAACAATATACTATTTAGTAGGGATAAGTTAGCTGAAGATGAGTATGAGAGGAATTCAGTTAGAATTAGAGTGCCTAAGTTAAGACGTACTGGCCAGACTGGTGAGGGTGGATGGGCACACTTTGATACTATCACTGGTAGATTAGAGAAAGGACAAGACCCTTCAATGCGTAAAGTTGAGGAGACTAATGACTTCTAAGTGGGTAGTAGATATAGAGACTGATGGTCTAGAACCAACTGTAATTTGGTGTATTGTATTACAGAATGTGGATAACAAGGAAATTGTTAAATTCACACCACACTTTATACCTAGATTTAATGATTGGCTAGCTAATAAGAATGTTACTACCTTGATTGGGCATAATATTATATCTTACGACAAGCCAGTATTGGAGAATCTATTAGATACAGACTTTAGTAATATTAAAGTAGAAGATACCTTATTACTAAGTCAATTCATTGAGCCGAGGAGAGAAGGTGGCCATAGCCTTGCTAGTTGGGGTGATAGACTAGGGTTTGAGAAGGGCGATTACTCGGACTGGTCTAAGTATACACCAGAGATGCTACGCTATTGTGTTAGAGATGTAGAGATTACTACTAAAGTGTATGAACATTTAGAAGTAAAAGAGGAAGAGCAAGAAGCTCTTAAATTAGAATATAAAATAAAGGAGATGTGTAGTGAACAGGAAAGATATGGATGGTATTTTGATGAGGTTAAAGCAGTTAAGCTTTTACAACATATACAGCAAGACATTAGAGATGTTGAAGAAGAGGTTAGACAAGTGTTTAGACCGCTTAAGACGTTTAAAGAACTTAATATTTTAGATAACTATTACTTAAAAGGAACTAAGACCCCTACTAAAGCTTATCAAGGACAGCTAGATAAAGGTGCATTCCTTAATGATGAGTTTGAGTGGGGTTATTGGGATTATCCAGAGTTTAACTTAGGTAGTAGACAGCAGATAGCTAGATACCTACAACATTATGGATGGAAGCCAACTGAATTTACAGATAAAGGTCAAGTAAAAGTAGATGAATCAGTCCTTGCTGGTGTAGACATACCACAAGCACAACTAATTAAAAGATACTTAATGCTACAGAAGAGAGACAGTATGTTACGCTCTTGGATTGAGAATGTTAACCCTAAGACTAATAGTATTCACGGTAGAGTACACACAATAGGTACAATAACACACCGTATGAGTAGTAGCAACCCTAATATGCAACAAGTAACAGCCAGTGGTAAAGAGTATGGTAAAGAGATGCGTGAATTATTTATTGTACATAAAGATAAGGTACTAGTAGGTGCAGACCTTAGTGGTCTAGAGTTAAGATGCTTAGCACATTATATGAATAGTAATAAGTATACACAGAAGTTAGTAGAAGAGGACATACACGTAGTTAATCAGAAGGCCGCAGGTTTGAATACTAGGAATGAGGCAAAGACATTTATCTATGCCTTTATTTATGGTGGTGGTGATGAGTTAGTAGGTAAGATTGTAGGTGGTGGTAAGTCTAAAGGGAGGAGTATTAAAGATAAATTCCTTAAGTCTATTCCCCCACTTAAAGCTTTATTAGAAGCAGTGCGTGTAGCCTCAAAGAGAGGACATCTTAAGGCCTTAGATGGTAGGCATATTGAAATTAGAAGTGAGCACTCAGCACTTAACTTCTTATTACAATCAGCAGGTGCAATAGTAGCTAAGAGGGCTTGGGCAATCTTTAATGATAAGGCTAAAGAGCAGGGACTAGAGTATCATCAACTAGGATTGATACACGATGAGGCTCAGATAGAGTGTGCACCAGAAGATGCAGATACTATTGGTAATTTATTAGTAGAGAGTATGGAAGCCACTACTGAATATTATAATATGAATTGTCCTATCACAGGCGAATATAAAGTAGGTAATTCTTGGGCAGAGACACACTAATTAGTTTTTAAAGTAATATATAGGCGTGATATAATAAGAAGGGTAAAGTAAATAAAGGAGAAGTATGAGAACTAATTATAAGATTGATACAGTAGTAGAAGATGTCTACAAGATGATGGAAGATAAAGAGTATGTAGGGGATGATAAATATCTTAAGAAGATAGCAGATAGGGTAGGTGTTGAGGTTAGTGAGGCAATAGTTAATGCTCTATCCCCTAGAGAAGAGTATAACAGACTACGTATGTCAGGTATCGGTAGATGTGAGAGAGCACAGTGGTATGGTATCAAAGGATACGATTCTGAGAAACCTACTGGAGATGTATATATAACATTCCTACAAGGACATATTATGGAGGCTATTCTATTAGGTCTAGTAGAACTATCAGGGCACAAGGTAGAGGGGCAACAAGGAAAGCATACCTTAGAAGGGGTGAATGGTTCTCAAGACTGTATAATTGATGGTGAGTTAGTGGATGTTAAGACTGCAAGTGCTTGGAGCTATGATAAGAAGTTTGCACCTGATGGTATTAAAGATGATGCCTTTGGATATATTAAACAGTTGAGTGCTTATGGTAAATCAGATGATAGGGACAGTGCATACTTCCTTGTCTTTAATAAGAACAAGTCAACCCTTAAATTATCTAAACAGAAGTTAGAGAAGGATATTGATAAGCACATCATACAACTAAAAGATAAGATGGAATTAGGCACTCCACCTATGAGATTAGCTGATGCAACTAAGACTGTTAACCATAATGCTGGAGGTAGTAGTACACAGTTGAATATGAAGTGTGCATTCTGTAGTTATAAAGAGTCTTGCTTTGATAAGATAGATACTATAACTACTAGTAATGGATTTACTAATTATTATGATGGTGAGTACCAAGGGCCTGGCTCAAACTTTGCCAATAAGAAATCAGGAAACTACTAAAATGATTACGTTAGAGGAGCTTAAGGAGCGTGTGGCACAGAACTATGATGTGTGCCTAATATGTGATGAGCTAGAGTTAGAGCCTGAGGATATCCTAGAGGTCTTCGAGAAGAAACTATGGGAAAAACGCGACAGATTTGAGGAGTTTTATGAATGAATTAGTAACAGTAAGTATATTGTGGGTAGCCTTAGGGTCACTGGTAATTTATTATACAGATAAGAAAGCATACAACGAGGGTATGATTGATGCTATTGTACTGCACAACAAAGGACAGCTCACATACTCCACCTTCAAGGACGAGGCTGGTGAGTTGATGATTGAAATGGAGGTAGCACCAGATGAATAAGGACATACACGTAAAGAAAAGAGATGGTACACTAGAGCTGCTGGATTATGATAAGATTCATACGATGTTAGCTCAATGTGCTGAGGGACTTAAGGTATCTGTATCTGATGTAGCACTTAATGCACACCTAAAGATTGCTAATAAGATGTCATCAGTTGCTATTCAACAGACACTTATTAAGAGTGCGAGTGAGAAGTTAACACCTGAGCATCCTGACTATGGGCTACTAGCAGGTAGATTGTTAGTCACTAATATGCGTAAGGAAGTATATGGTAGCTTCGAACCTATCA
>Ga0233443_1001234_pt1 | contig 23108 bp, 11 predicted proteins | sample SI_123_September_2_FD_182784 | JGI IMG/M metagenome (GOLD analysis project Ga0233443, IMG submission 182784) | Seawater microbial communities from Saanich Inlet, British Columbia, Canada - SI_123_September2016_200_MG | ecosystem: Environmental > Aquatic > Marine > Inlet | place: Canada: British... | reverse complement strand
GTGAAAACTTTTTAGATACTGCAGAACGTAGAGACAGTGTTGTTAGACTTGCTGATTTAGTTGGATACACACCAAAACGTAATGAAAATGCTAGTGGATTTTTGAAGGTTACTTCAGTAAGCACGACGGAAAATATTACTGACTTTAATGGTACTAACTTGGCAAACGTAACACTACGGTGGAATGATAGTACAAATATTGATTGGCAAGACCAATTTAATACTGTAATGAATGCTATGATGGTTGATAGCCAAAAAGTTGGAAAGCCAGGAAGAACAGCAGATGTGCTTGGTAACAAGACAGATGAGTACACGGTAAATTTGGTTAGCAATTTGATGCCAGTTATACCATTTTCAGCAACCGTAAACGGTGCTAACATGGACTTTGAGGCTGTTAGTGCAACCACAGCAAACACAGCATCAGTATATGAACCATCACCAGTTCTTAATGGTGATTTTAATATCCTATACAGAAATGATAAATTAGGATTTGCAAGTGCAAATACTGGATTCTTCTTTTACTTTAAACAAGGTACGTTAATTAACAAAGACTTTACGTTGAGTGATAGAATTGCAAACCGCAATGTTGACATTAATGTTGAAGGGATTAATAATAATGATGTTTGGTTGTATGAATTAAACAATGTAACTGGTGCCGTAATAAACGAGTGGGAAGCAGTTCAAAATATTTATGCACCCATATCAAAACAAACAGAAACATCTAAAAGAAAATATTTTAGTGAAACGAGTCGAACTAATGACCAAATCACGATGAATTTTGGCGACGGTGTTTTTGGTGATATTCCAACAGGATTCTTCCGCTCTTTTGTTAGGTTGAGCAACGGGAAGAAGTACATTATTAATTCAAGTGACATGTCTGGAATTAATCTTTCTGTTCCTTATATTAGTAGAAATGGTAGAGCAGAAACTGCGACATTTACAGTCAGTCTAACTCAAAATATCAATAATGCAACTACGAAGGAGAGTTTAGCAGATATTAAACGAAACGCACCTGCAAGATTCTATACACAAAACAGAATGGTAAATGGTGAAGACTACAATAACTTCCCGTACACAGCGTTCAGTAGTATTATCAAAAGTAAGGCTATTGTAAGAACAAATGTGGGCACTAGTAGACATTTAGATTTAGTCGACCCAACTGGTAAGTATTCTAGTATCAACACATTCAATAGCGATGGTGCAGTATTTAAAAATAACTCAAGTACATCATTTACATTTAGTTTTGATGATAAGAATGATATTGAAGCAGTTATTAGAAATCAGATTGAGCCAAAACTTGCTAAACGCAGTACGATACACTTATATAACAGTAACTTCAATAGAATGCCATTGACATCGATTGATATTATTTGGAATCAAAGTACAACAACCACCAATCAAACGACTGGATATTTTAAAAATACCAATGGATTTGCATTACAGGTTGGAACATATGTGTCTGATAATAGGCAGTATATTGCACCAAATGCACTGATAAAATTCAAAACCCCCACATCTGACGATGGTGGTGTGTATTATTTTGATGTGAATGATAGATTAAAACAACGAACTAAGTTATTACCTACTGATAATACTATTTTGTGGAGTGCAGTTAAATCTGTTTCATTGGAGGGTACTAATTTTGGTATTGGAAATAGTAGTGATGGTATTGGACCTATAGTATTGGCAAACTTTATTCCAAGTGGAGCAATTCCTTCTGAAATTGTACCCGTATTCAATACGGATTTGCCATTAGTATTTGAGCAGAGTATTTTAGCACAAATAGAATCATATAATGATTTTGGTATAGGGTTTAATAACCTAACAGGTACGTGGTATGTTATTTCAAGTTCTAATATTAATAAGAATGGGGATTTTAGTTTAACTCATTCTGAAGACTTAATGAATAATAATATAGATGCTAGTTGGATTGTTAAATTCACCTCAGTTGATAACGTTTATACAGTTACTACTAGAGCATTGCAGTATTTTTTCTCTAGTGTAATTGAAACAAGATTTTACTTCAGTGGGCACAACAAGATTTTCGATATTAAATCTGGAAAGATTGTTAATGATTTTGTTGGTGTATTAAAAACCAATTCACAACCGACTAATAATTCACCATTGAGTGGTGATATAAAGATGGATATTATTGGACAACCCATTGAGACTGATGGATTTGTCAATGATTTTAATGTAGAAGTTAGTTACACTGATTCGGATAATGATGGTGTTGCGGATAATCCAGATTTCTTTGATGATATCGTCGCACCAAGTGGGTTAGTATTCTTTCAAACAACTGTTGATGCCGATGGATTGGAAAGAGATTTGCCACTTGCGAGTGATGTCATTAATGTAGAGTTTTCGAGTACATCAGACCCATTATTAGTTCTTACTAGTTATTCAGAGAATCAATTATTTTATTTTTACGGGGAGACTGTTAAGTTCAAGGAAATAGTTGGTGGTATTTTAGAAGATAAAACTAATTTATTGGCAAAAACAGGAAGACAGGATTTGCAATTCCAATACAGACATAATAGTTCGGAATCAAAGCGTATTAATCCTGGTTTAACTAATATTATTGATATGTATTTTGTTACAGATGCATATTACACCGAATATAAGAAATATATCCAAGATACTACGGGAATGATAACCATACCTGCAGTTCCTAGTATTTCTGAATTAACATCAGCGTATCAATCACTTCATGACAGTAAGATGGTAAGTGATAATATTGTTATGAATAGTGTTTCATTTAAACCGTTATTTGGAAATAAAGCATCTACAGATTTGCGTGCTAATATATCTGTTGTTAAGTCATATAACTCATTAGTTAGTGATAGTGAAATCAAGAGCCGTGTCGTAACAGCAATGAATGATTATTTTGATATTTCGAATTGGAGTTTTGGTGATACGTTCTATTTTTCAGAACTATCAGCATTCTTACATGAACAGATGGGTGGTATTATCGGTTCGGTCGTGTTGGTTCCAAGTAGTGCTGATAAATCATTTGGTGATTTGTATGAAATACGGTCATTGTCAAATGAAATATTTGTGAATGCAACGACAGTCGACAATGTGAAGGTAGTTAGTTCTTTGACATCAGATAATTTAAACGGAGCATAGAATGGCTAGAGATAGGTCGGTAGATTTTCTACCTGAAATATTCAAAACAGATACTAATAAGGAATTTTTAGGCTCAACACTTGACCAACTTACCCAAGCACCAAAATTAAAACAAACGCAAGGGTTTGTTGGAAGAAAATTTGGTACAGGAATCAACAGTGGTGATTCATATGTATTGGAACCAACAGGTGAAAGAAGTAACTATCAGTTGGAACCAACAGTGGTATTTAAAAATGACACCGATGAAGTAGAAAGTGCTATTACATATCCAGAGATAATCGATTCATTGAAGTCGAAAGGTGCCAACGTTTCTCGCCATGACAGATTATTTTCAAGTCCAATATATAGTTGGAATCCGTTAATCGATTTTGATAAATTTGTTAATCATAGTCAATACTATTGGTTGCCTAGTGGTACTGATAGTGTGGATGTCAGTTCTACTGATATTTTATTAACTGATAATTTTGATGTTACTAGAAATAATGCTTCTTATAGTTTAAGTGGTATTGCAGGAACTAATCCATCCATTACATTAGTCAGAGGTGGTGAATATACATTTGCTGTGAACCAACATGGTAATAAATTTCATATCCAATCCAATATTGGAACAAATGGAACTATGCATCATGCGAGTAATATTAGTAGCCGTGATGTAGCAGGAGTTACCAATAATGGCTCAGATGGTGGTGTAATAACATTCACAGTGCCCAACGTGGATAGTCAACAGTTCTATTATGATTTAACTGAAATTTCCGGAATTGATTTGGCAACGTTCGATAGGTTTGATGCAATTAATGGAAAACTCGTGAGTCAACTTGGTGGTATTGATGGTATTGCTGACTTAGAGGGAAAAACTATTGTATTTTTGGATACAACGTATGGAAATTCTGCGGACTTGGGGTGGCAGTATTTGAATTTGCATGAGGATGCACCATTTGAATCAGAGCCATTTGAAGAGACATTATTTATCGACAACCAAGAGGATAGATATAGTGTTTATCAGATAGAATATATCTCTATTGGTGGTAATACTATTATTAAATTGAACAAAATTAAAGAAATTTCAAATCTTGAGAAGTTTGATATATTGTACGGTGATGTGTATAGTAATAAATCAATTTATAAAAACTCAATGGGATTTTTCCAAGAGATTCCATTATTGACGGCAGCACAGGATACACTTTATTATCAAGACGGTAGTGATGGTGATAAGTTTGGTATTATAAACTTAGTTGATGCATCGTCAGATGTAGCAATCAATATCTCCGATATAATTGGAAAGACTAATTATACAAGTACTAATGGTGTTGAATTTACCAATGGTCTCAAGGTTATATTCAGAGGAACTGTTAACCCAACTGAATATCACAATAAAGAATATTTTGTAGAAGGGGTTGGTGCATCGATTAAGTTAATTGATGTTAATGATTTAGTAACTCCAGAGCCATACACAACTAGTAAGTTGGAACCATTTGATTTCAACACATTTGATAGTACTAATTTTGATGGGAATTTAAATTCACCATCCATTCCCGATTTCATTACGATTAATCGAGCATGCATTGATTTGAATCCATGGTCTAGAAGTAATCGATGGGTTCATCGTTCTGTTATTGAAAAAACAGCCGAATATAATAATTCTGTTGCAATATTAGATAATAACTTGCGTGCAAATAGACCAATTATAGAGTTTGATGCTGGATTGAAATTGTTTAACTTTGGAACACAAAGTAAAACTCCAATAACAGTGATAGATTTTAATGAAGTAGATGCATTGAGTAATGTGAATGGGCTTGGTGGATTCTCAATTGATGGATTTAATATAACAGAAGGGTCACGTGTCATTTTTGCAAAAGATAATAATGGTAATGTGCGTAATAAAATATACGAAGTCCAATACATTGATTTGAATGGGGATGATATTAAGGTTGTTAATTTAGTTGAAACATCAGATTCTATTAGCGAAGTTAATCATGTGGTTGTTTGTACAAATGGAGCGACTCTTCAGGGGAAGGTATATCATTACGATGGCACTGATTGGGTATTTTCACAACAAAAAACAACATTGAATCAAGCACCATTATTTGATGTGTTTGACATAGATGGTTATAGTTTATCAAACACAAACATATATCCTAAAACATCATTTGGTGGAACCAAACTTTTCAGTTATGGTGTCGGTGTTGGTAAAAAAGATAGTGTTCTTGGATTTCCATTAGCATATCTTAATATTGATAATTTGGGAGATATAGTTTTTAATAATGATTTGTACTCCGACACATTCACATATGGAACTCCATTGGCATCAAAGAAAGTAAGTGTTGGATTTATTAGAAAACACACTTCTCTCTCTGCATTTGGTAATGAAATTGGTTGGACTAAATTTGTAAATAATTCTATATCAGAGCAGGTATTTGATTTCGATTATGATGGGAACTCATTGATATTTGATATAGTTCCAAAAGATGGATTAAGTATTCCGTCCACTAAGGTGTATATTGATAATAAGTTTGTTGATTCGTCTAAGTACACAATCACGGTTATTGATACGGGGATGGTGATTAAATTTATTGATACCGTTGATGAGAAAACTGAAATTAAAGTTACTGTTATAAGTGATATTGCAAGTAAGGTTGGATATTATAGTGTCCCTAAGAATTTAGAGAATAATGCATTTAATGAAAATAGTGACACATTAACTTTAGGGACTATTAGAAATCATTATGGTAAATTAGCACAGAATTTATTAGAATTATCAGGTGAGATACATGGTTCAAATAATTCTAGAGATTTGGGGAATATTGAAAGTTATGGTGATACTATTATCCAAAATAGTTCGCCATTGGTACCAATGGCAAAATTCCTCCATAGTAAAGAATTTGATTTCTTTGAGTCTGTTAATTTCAATGCCAATGCCTATGAAAAGTTTAAATTAAAGGTTTTAGACTACATATTGAAAAATGATACGTACGGACTTAGTGCTGGTGTAATTTTGGACCAAGCATTAGTGGCAATTAACGTTGGAAAGGGACAAAGTAGCCCATTCTTCAAAAGTGATATGATTGCAGGTGTACGTGCTCCTACTATAACAACACATACTGTTACTTCGATTAGTACAGATACATTCAATATAGTTAATATATATGATTTTACAAAAGCAAGTAATGTTGCGGTACTAGTGTATTTAAATGATTCTATATTAATTAAAGACCACGAGTACATTATATCATCTGATAGTCCAACTATACAAATATCATCGGTGTTAACAAATGGTGACATCATAACAGTTAAGGAATATCCTTCTACTGATGGGACGTATGTACCAAATACACCAACTAAGATGGGGTTGTATCAAAAGTTTAAACCTAGTAAATACACTGATAATACTTTCACTACACCAACCATGGTAGTACAAGGGCATGATGGAAGTATCATGGTTGCATTTGATGATATCAGAGATGATGTATTACTTGAATTTGAAACTAGAATTTACAATAATATTAAAACTAATAATACTATTCCTGTTCGTGATGTTGATGTTATTCCTGGTAAATTTAGAACTACTGAATACACTGATGCAGAAACAATATCAATATTATCTAATAGTTTCTTAAATTGGGTTGGGTGGAATAGATTAGATTATAAAACGCAGGATTATCTATCGGATAACGAATTAACATGGAACTATAGTACATGTAGTAGTAAATTGGATGGAACAGCATTGAAGGGTCATTGGCGTGGTGTATATAAGTATTATTATGATACTGATACACCACATACAACACCATGGGAGATGCTTGGTATTTCCGAAAAGCCACTGTGGTGGGAGAATGAATACGGAGTCGCACCATACACTAGTGGTAACTTGGTATTGTGGGGTGATTTATCAAATGGAACAATTAAAGAACCTGGTAATAATAGAGTAGACATACGTTATAAACGCGATGACTTAATTAAGGTAATTCCTGTTGATTCAGAGGGAAATTTATTAAACCCATTTGTATCAATTGTTCAAAATTATTCACAATCAGATTTTAGAAAGAGTTGGGTAATTGGTGATTGTGGACCAACAGAATCAGCGTGGAGAAGAAGTAGTTCGTATCCATTTGCGTTGCAACGTTTATTTGCGTTGACCAAACCCGCGAAGTATTTTGCTTTATCGATTGATGTTGACCGATACAAGTACAATGACACGATGAAACAATATTTATATGATTCTAGATATCGCTTAGATACTAGACTCGTTGATGTTCAAACAAACGCCAATCCAAAACATAGTTATATTAATTGGGTTGCAGATTACCATAACAATAATGGGTGTAGTTGTGTGGATATCAAAGACCAATTGGGTAGAATGGATATCAGACTTGCTTATAGAATGGCATCATTTACTGATAAGAAATACTTAAAGATATTTACTGATAATAGTAGTCCCGATAGTTCGAATAATGGGCTGTTATTACCAGACCAAAGTTATGAACTATTATTACATAAAAACCAAGCATTGTATGAATTACAATATTCAGCAGTAATTGTACAGAAGACGCATGATGGTTATTCAGTACATGGGCATAGTACATCACAGCAGTATTTTGAGATTTTACAAAGTATTCAAGATAGTAATGATGATATTATTGGGGATATATCATTACCCACAAATTTCACTGATAATGTTACTTTAGTTCCGTATGGGTATGTATTTACAAATAAACAGAGTGTAATTGATTTCTTGGTAAGTTATGGTGCATTCTTAGAATCTATGGGGATGGTATTCAAAACCTATGAAAATTCAAAAATATTGAATTGGGGAATGATGGCGCAGGAATTTCTTGCGTGGGATGCACATGGTTGGGGTATTGGTAGTATTGTTAATTTAAATCCAAATGCAATCTCATTGGAATTCAATAAAAACTTATTGGTAGTCGATAACATTAATGGAAAGCATGTACAAGCACTTGACCAAAATGGAATGCCACTAACACCTGATGATTACAGTATTACTAGATTGGATAACAGTTTTAAAATAACGACAATTAATAAGACAATTAATTTCTTAAAAATAGACACTACAAGTTATGAGCACTTATTGATTCTTGATAATACTAGTGTATTTAATGACTTGATGTATCTTCCGATAAATGGTTTGCGCCAATCTAGAATTAAATTAGTTGGATTTACAACATTTGATTGGAATGGTCAGTTAGACGCACAGGGATTCATTCTTAACCAAGATAATGTTGATGAATGGGAACCGAATCAGTTCTATTCTATTGGAAACATTATTAAATTTAAGAATGCTTTTTGGAGTGCGGTTAGTAAAGTAGACCCTTCGGACACATTTGAATTTAACAGTTGGAAGAAAATAAATTATAATGATATTACTAAGGGGTTATCGCCAAATATATCAACTAAAGCAGGACAGATTTCTGAGTACTATAATAAGAAGACAACCAACTTAGAATCGGATGTTGATTTATTGGCAATGGGTTTAACTGGGTTCAGACCACGTTCGTATTTGGATACATTGGATGATGTTAGTCAAGTTAATTTTTATACAGGATTTATCTCAAATAAAGGAACGCATGTTAGTGCAGATTCTTTTCGAAATGTTAAGTTTGATAAGAAGGTAACTGATTATGAAATTTTTGAAAATTGGGCAGTTCGTGAGGCAACATTTGGTAATAGTGGAAATAGGTCATTCATTGATTTAGAAATGAATTCCGATTTACTACAAAATAATCCATCGATTATAGAAGTGGTTGATAACTCTAATTCACTAACATCAACGCATCAAATGATTAAAATAAGTGAGTTGTACAATCAGAGTGAAGTACCCACTAGTAAAAACATTTTTTCATCTATAACTACTAAGTTAACCAATACTAATTTACCGATTGCTGGGCATGTTAATGCTAATGATGCAGATATTGCATTATTTGAAATTACTGATTTCAATGGTGGTGCTGGTGTGCCATTTATAAAGGATTTGATTTCAGGTTCAATTATTTGGGTAGCCAAGGATACTCTTTATGATTGGAACATTTATCGCGCAGAATTGCAGAGTAATATTCAGAGTATTATTCCTGTTGATGGAAAGACTGAAATTACTTTTTATCATAATCATGATTTTGTTACTAATGATATATTAGTTATACAAGGAAATAATCTTATCGTTGATGGTTCTCACAAAGTAGTGGATGTAATAAATTCCAAGGTTATTCGAGTTCCATTAGTAATTGTTGATATGTTTGTGAATATTGCTTCGGATAGTTCAATAACATCTGATACTGATTTATATTCGTCAGACCATGTATTGGGATTTTCTTATAGATTGAATTCAATTAGAGTACCTAGTTCTGATAATTTACAAGACATATATATTGACCAATTACCGATTGGCGCCCGTGTATGGGTGGACATCAATGTGAATGATAAGCATTGTGTGTATGAAAAATATTCTACAAATGGTAGAGTAATATTAAATTCCGACATATATAACACAGATAGAAATAGTGTATGGGTATTGCTTCGTGAAGAACAGGATGTTGTTGATACTAAGTTGATAAATCGAGTAATGATTTATGATAAGAATACTAAAATAGTAAGTCAAAATTTAGATTATATTGACCCAATTAATGGAAAAATATTAGGTATTGCAAATGAAAATATAGATTTCATAATGCCATCAGACCCTGCATTATATAACCAAGGAACTAATATAAATGGAGTGGTATGGGGAGATAACCAAGTTGGTAAAATATGGTGGGATGTAACTAATATACGATATCTCGATTACAATCAATCTGACTATGCATATTCTAGTAGAAATTGGGGAGGATTGTTTCCTGGTAGTACCGTTAATGTTAACCAATGGGTAAAAAGTTCAGTACATCCATCACAATATACAGGAAATGGAACGGTAGTGGACGCTTCGTCATTTACTACTGTATCTAGAATCAATACAGCGAAGACAATAGTGCAGAGTTATTATTTTTGGGTAAATGGGTTGGATAGTATTTTTGATAACAAAACGTTGAGTACTAATTCTATTACTCAGTATATTGATAATCCACACACAAGTGGTATTGGTTTTGTTGGATTCTTGAGTAATTCTACGGTTGGTATATACAATTCACTGAAGTACATTAATGATGGTATATTGCATATTTCATACAATCAATCATACAATGATGGTGATATATTCAATGAGTACAAATTAATAAAAGAAAATAATAAGAATGATTTCATAAACGATATAACCTATAGAAAGTTACAAGATAGTTTTGTTGGTGGAAATAGTTTGGGATTATCAGTACCAGATAAAAATTTAAGTGTTGCCGAACGTAATGGTATTGGGTATCGACCTAGACAATCAATGTTTGATAATCGTTTATCTGCATTGAAAGTGTATTTGACTCAAGTTAATTCGGTATTAAAAGAACACATCGTAACAACTAACAAGAATTTTGAGTTACTGAATAAGAAGGAAATTATTCCAGGAAATTCAAATGGTGAATGGAATTTCAAAGTAGCAGATTTATCCGAATTGTATTATCAAGACTTGCTTATTGTATCAGTTGGTTACAAATATTTGGTAACTACGGATACTAATAATAGTGGTGGATGGAGTATATATGAAGTTGTTAGTGGGCAAACATTACAATTGATTCGAGTACAAAAATATGATACTACTAGAGCATGGAAGTATATCGATTGGTATGAAGATTCTGATGCTGAAAATAGTATACCAATCATTGATGTTAGTAATGCATCTGATTTATCATCATTGGAAATTGATGATAAATCATATGTTAGAGTTACTAGCAACAGTGTTGGTAAATTTGAGATTTATCAATTAAGAAATGCATTTTGGGTTAGAGTTGGTCTAGAGGATGGTACTATTGAATTTAGTAGTAATCTATGGGATGGAACATCCACCCAAGATAACATCACGATTGACACCGATGCATTCACAGTAGACTCTATTATCAATTCTGCAGACAATGGAACTGGTGGCGCTGAGTTAAGAAATGTAATTAAAGCAATTAATGAAAGTTTGTTTGTTGATGATATATTGATAGAACGAAACAAGTCACTAATCTCCATATTCAATTATATTCTTTCTGAACAGAGTAGTGTTGATTGGTTGTATAAAACTAGTTTCATCGATGTGGAACATAATGTAAGAGATTTAGAACAATATTCCACCTATAAAAAAGACGACCAAGATTTCTTATTAAATTACTTGAATGAGTCAAAACCTTACCATACTAAGATTAAGGATTTTTTACTGAAGTATAGTGGTGTAGACCAATACAATGCTAATTTGGCAGATTTTGATGTGCCTTCGTATTATGATAGTACGTTTAATAAAAATATTAGTCCGATTTTAGATTATGATGGCGTAATATTGAAATCAGACCATAGTAATTTTGATGATAGTGGCGTTGGGTTAAAAGAGAATGACTACAATATATGGAAATTAACACCTTGGGATAATTGGTACGATAACCGTGCATTATCCATTAAGAGTGCTATTATCGTTAATGCTGGTAATAATTATACATCGGTACCAATCATAACAGTTAGTGGTGATGCAACAATACCTGCTGAATTGGTTGCATCAATTAATACTTCTGGTCAAATTATAAGCGTGAATGTTGTATCAAATGGCAGTGGGTATACATCTACGCCAGCAATCACTATTGGTAGTGGTGGTGGCAATGGGGCAATTATCACCCCAATTATGCAAAATTTATTGGTTAGAAATATTTCAACGACCATCAAATATGACAGATATGAATATATCACATCAGTTGTTGATTGGGTTAGTAATTCATTAACATCGAGTGATGACAGTATGACAGTTGATGCTACTAGTATTAAGGTTGATTCAGCATCAACTGTTTATGACATTGGACAATTGGTGAGATACAAGAATGATGTTTACCGTCTTAATGATAGGCGAGCGTTGGAAACAGTATTCGATATTAATAACTATTCTATTGTTGATTCTGGTACGCTTAGTGGTGTTGATAGAACTATGGGGTATTACAACCCTGATAAAAATAGTGTTGGATTGGACTTATCATTGTTACTTAATGGAATCGATTACAATGGCGTTGAAGTCAAGAATTTAGATTTTACCAATAGTGCTGGATTTGATGTTCTTGGATTTGATATTGGTTTGTTTGATATTATCGAAGTATCGGAAGATGGTAGTACAAATTATTCAGATGGAATTCTCGATTCTGAGTACATTGGTTCATTCAATGACTTGTACATTGGAACTAGACCTAGTGATATTAATGCAGATGGTGGTGAATTTATTGATGTTCATAGTAGTCATTCACCTGAAGAATTGGTACCAAGTAGTATATTCGATACATTAAATTTAGTAGTGAATACTAGACCTGGATTTGATTATGATGGTAATGGGCATGCGTTTGAAGTTCAATATGGTATGTTTATTTACACACCAACAACCTCAGTATTTAGTTTTAATGAATTAGTAGCACATCCAATAGCAATAAAGGTTATAAATGCATCCAATGGTATTGTATTAACTGAAACAAATAATTATACAATCAATTGGGTTGACGGAACTATTTCAATTCTTTCAGGAGTTGTTAGTGATGATAGTGTACATGTAATTGCATATGAAATTGGCGGTGGAAATCAATTATATAGAAACACATATATTGGTGATATTATTGGTAACGAAGTTACCATCCCCACTGAGGCTAAAAGTATATATGATATCGTGGTAATGGTAAATGGCATTGAATTAACTAATGGATTTACATCATCATCAGATGGTTCGATTACAGTTGATTCGATATTGGAAACATCTGACTCTGAATCATTGACAGTAGATACTGTGTCATCATCGTCAGATAATACTACTACAATATCATTTGCTGATACTTACACGTCTACTGATTTTGTATCTATTACTGTATTTGGATTTGAGAATACACAACATGAATACACATACCCAACTACTAAGATATTTACTCCTTATGGTGCAGATTCGTCATTATTCACTGTTGATAGTGATTCAATTACGACTGATAATGTGTCTACTAATTTTGAAACTGGAGTTGGTAGTGATGCAAATGAAAAGTCTGTTAGTGTATTGGGTAAGAATAAACAGAACGCAATAGTTGAACATAATGGATTGCGACTTCGCCCACCTGAAGGGATTCGATATAGTGGCAATAATTCTAATTTAAATTTTGCATTCCCTACCGAGGGCGGAACATCTCATTCACTTATTTCAAATAGTGAAGTTGTGGTTTATATTGATGATATTCAACAAACGTTAAGTACTGATTATAATATTTATATATTGTATGTTGATTCATCGGCAATCACAGTGGATTCAACTGAAGTATCATCTGATGCTACTGAGTTTAAGCAAGTTGTATTTGCGATAGCACCACCAACCAACACTAAGATAGACGTGTATATTACAACCGATTCAGCATATACAATTAACGGGTCTGTTTTAAATATCAAGGGTAGTGTATCTGCTGTAGATACCATTTCAATTACAACTTGGAATGATACATCACAACTTGATATTTTAACAAATGTATTTAAAGGTCCAACTATGACATCAGAAACAATTGTTGACCTTTATGATAGTGGTGGTTTTGATGTTATTGAATTTGATAAATTATCATCAGAAAGTATCAATACAAATTTATTTGACTTAGGGAGAAGTGTTACTAATGCCAATAGATTATGGGTTACTAAAAATGGTCAGTTATTGATGAATGGAAATGATTATTTGATTTCCAATTCAACGTTGATGATTGTTGGTGACGTACTAAGTTCAAGTGATGTTATTGCTGTGACTAGTATGACTGATGATGTTGTTCCTGATGCATTGTCGTTTAGATTGTTCAAGGATATGAATGGTAGTTCTGCTATGTACAGAATCAAAGATTCGGTTAATTTAGTTAGTGACTTAAATGATACTGACGATATTATATATGTGGATGATTCTAGCAAGTTAGCCATACCAAATTTACCATTGGGTATTTTTGGTATTTTAATTATTGATGGTGAGAGAATCACTTATCGAGAAAGAGATACTACACTTAATACAATTAGTGGATTGCGTAGAGGAACTGCAGGAACAGCAATTTCTCCACATTATATTGGCGATAAGGTAGATGATTTGAACGTTGGTAACACTGTTAATGGTAGTGTGATTACATCAACCACATTGGGTGCAGACACGAATATGTCTGTATATTCATATGATAAGGTTTGGTACGCTAATGGTATTAACGCACCAAGTAATGGTATAGCACTACAGGACCAAGTAACCGTACAAGCAAATTTTGTTAAAAAATAAGGATGTATAAAATACATAAATAGTGCAATGAAAGATGAAAAAAAGAACAAGGACGACCAACGTTCTGTAAAGCCAAACGAAGCAAGTGCAACTAGCGTCGAGGGGCATGTTAAGATATTTGACCCAAATACCGAAGAGGTATTTGTTAATAAAAGAAGTTAATTATGAGCGAAATAACAAACAGCAATGTTAAAGGATTTTTAAAAGTTTTCGACCCAAAAACAAATGAAGTGTTTTTTGAAGGTGAAAACGCAATTCATTTTGAGAATATGTCAGAATCTATGGCACAGAGTATGTCTAATAAAAACTTAGGATACATTTATCAAATGTCTTTTGGCAATGGTGGTACTAGTGTTGACCCAACTGGGATTATTACATACCTACCAGCAAATTCAACAGGTCAAAATGCCGACTTGTACAACGAAACTTTTAGTAAGGTTGTGGATGATAATTCCATGACTAACACTGATACTGCACGAAATAACTTAACTGTATTGCATACTCCTGGAAAAGTTTATACTGATATTTTGGTAAGTTGTTTATTGGATTATAGTGAACCTACAGGACAACAGGCATTTGACAATAGCACAGACCTTAACGGTGAATTTGTATTCGATGAGTTAGGTCTTAAGACATGGAATGGAAGCGCAAGTAGTTTGCGATTAGTTACGCATGTTGTTTTTCATCCAGTTCAAAAATCATTAAACAGACAAATTCAAATCGATTATACAGTTCGTATACAAACGTTAACGAACCTTAGCACAACATAGAGGATATTATGGCATACGAAGTTAATTTTACAAACGGAACAGTAGCAAAACTGGTTGAGGATGGCATAAAAGATTCCACGTACAGTGTTACACTTGTAGGTAAGAATGTTACATCTTATGGTGAGGTTTTCGCTGAAAACTTTATTAAGTTATTGGAAAATCATGCTAATGCAGTAGCACCAACTAATCCTGTTTCTGGTCAACTTTGGTTTAATACATCAGCAAGTGCAGTAAGTGGAGTATCTCCAAGTACGATAGGTGTATTCAATGGAACAGTATTTAAACCATTGGGCGGAGCAAATATTAGTGCATCTCAACCATCTAGTCCAACCACAGGTGATTTGTGGTTTGATACGACCAATGACCAATTAAAAGTTTACAGTGGCGCTAGTTTTATATTAGTTGGACCTATATATTCTGAAGTAGATGGAAAATCTGGTCCTATTGTGGAAAGTGTTGAGGATAGTTTGGGTAACAATCATTTAATCACCAAAATCTATAATTCAGAGCCAGGAACACCAGCAAATTCGGATGTTGTTGCAACTATTAGTAAGGATGCGACATTTACATTGGCAGTAGGTAGTCAATTTACAGGATTTACGACTACTATTAAGCCTGGAATTCAATTATCAAGTGCTGTTTCAAATGCACAGTTTCATGGAGAAGCAACATCATTAAGTGGATTTGCTAGTACTGATTTTTTAAGTGCAATTGCAAATGACACTACGTCCGGAACACTAGGTGTTCTTAATGATAGTGGTTTATCAATTGGTACTAATAGTGATTGTACAATTAGTGTTAGTGGTAACGATGTGTCTTTTAAAAATATAACATCAGATGGTGACTTGGAGTTATCAGTTAATGATGGTGGAGTACAAACTCCTGTCATTACAATTGATGGTGCAACTAGTAAAGCGTCAGTAAATGCTGACCCATCAGATGCATTGGGTATTGCTACTAAGCAGTATGTTGATACAGCAGTTGGACCAATTTCAGGTAGTGCAGTTTCAACGTCAAATGCATATTCAGATGGTTTAATCACAACATTGAAAAGTGGTGCTGGTGCGGGATACGACACATTTGCTGAGGTAGAAACAGAAATAGGAAATGTTGCAAGTGCAAACATATCTGGATTAGCGTTAAAGGTTGCTAAAGCAGGCGATATTATGACGGGTCATTTAACTTTAAATGCAAACCCAACGAATGCAATGCATTCGGCAACGAAACAGTACGTTGATAGTGAAGTGACCTCTTCAGGTGTATCATTGAAGGTTGCTAAAGCAGGCGATACAATGACTGGTAAGTTAACACTAAGCGCAGACCCAACTTCCGCGTTACATGCATCTACCAAAGCATATGTTGATGCACAAGTTTCTTCGGTTACATCAGGAGCCTCAACTAATGGATACGGAACACGTACTGTGAGCACGGGAGCACCAAGTGGTGGTTCCGATGGCGATATTTGGTACAGATATTAAATTATGCCATTAAGTATAAAGCATTCAGGTAGTTGGGAAGAAGCGACTGAAGTCCATATCAAGGACTCGGGGTCGTGGCGCCGTTGCAAAGAAGTGTACATTAAGAAAGACGGAATTTGGCAAACATCATTATATGATATTGTTACTGCCACTATTACTACGACAGGAGCGGGAACTTATGTAGTCCCCCAAGGAGCATACCGTGCGATATGTATAATAACTGGCGCAAACGGTGGTTCGGGTGGAGGTGATGGTAGTCACGCATCTAGTCCTGGTGGTGCAGGTGCTGTTATGGGTGGAACTATAGACGTGGAACCATTTACAACGTTGAGTTATGTTGTTGGTGCTGTTGGTGGCAATGGACAAGGACATGCATCATCTGCATCGGGTGGAGATGGTGGCGCAGGGCATAGAAATGGTGGAAATGGCGGAAATGCTGGTGCACATGGTTCATCAGGTGGTGGAGGCGGTGGCGGTGGTTCAACATCCATTTCTATGCCTGATGGTACATTGGTTATGGTTGCTGGGTCTGGTTCTGGTGGTTCGGGAAGTGGTAATCAAGCACAATTATCTTCAAGTCAAGCAAAAGGAAAGGACAGTTCAAGTGTTACTACTATGCTTGTGTTAGCAGGAGGTTCTAGTATGGATACTGTAGGTGGTAATGGAGCAAATTGTGGCACTGGAGATGGTGGCGCAGGTGGTGGTGGTGGTGCCGGCGTACCTGGTGGAGATGGTGGCGCATACATGGGTTCTTATGATAGTGATGGATATCCTGGTGAAGCAGGTTCTAGTTATTATAATGAGGATTTTATTCAAGGTGTGAGCCCACTTATAGGAATAGCCAATAATGACAATGGTGGCAATGGAACAGTTAATATCGTATTTTTACCAAGTATAGAAACTATGCAAACTTGGGATTGGGATTAATAACATAAATACATTAAATAAATACATTAAATAAATACATTGGAAAAATCATATGTCATATGTAATTAATAAAACAAATGGAAGTATATTCACAACTGTAGCAGATGGCACAGTTGATACGACTAGTAGTATTACCGTTGTTGGTAGAAACTATGCGGGGTATGGCGAATTTCTTGGTGAAAATTTTGTTAAGATTTTGGAGAATAGTGCCAATTCATCTGCACCAGGCAGTCCACTAGCAGGTCAGCTTTGGTATGATACTACTAGTACGGTATTGAACGTTTATAACGGTTCAGAATTTAAACCAATCAGTAGTGTAAAGGTGTCTGGTGCAGAGCCGGCATCATCATTGACGTCTGGTGACTTATGGTTTGATAGTGCTAATAATCAATTAAGAATTTATAACGGTTCATCATTTGTATTAGTTGGACCTCCAACATCAGTGGGTGTAGGTACGTCAGGTCCAGAAGTGGTTACAGTAACAGACGATGGTGCAGTTGACCACGTAGTAGTTAAATTTTCAATTGAAAATTTGGCTATGGCATTCATTAGTGATGATGCTGAATTTACCCCTTCGTTGGGAATTACAGGATTTGCAACTATTAAGCCTGGATTTCAAATATCAAGCACAGTTACTGGGGCAATGTTTCAAGGAACTGCATCTAATTCAGATAAATTAGATAATTTAAATTCAACTGATTTCTTAAGGTCTACTGCAAACGATACCACGAGTGGTACGATGGGTGTTCTTAATGATAGTGGTTTATCAGTTGGTGCAGATAGTGATGCGTCTATAAGTGTTAGTGGAAGTGACGTATCTTTTAAAAATATAACATCAGATGGTGACTTGGAGTTATCAGTTAATGATGGTGGTGTTCAGACCACGGTTATTACGATAGATGGAGCAACAGGAAAGGCATTGGTAAATGCTGACCCAACTGCAAGTTTGGGAGTTGCTACAAAATCTTACGTAGATGGTCAAGTAAGTGGTGCTGGAGCATCTGGATTATCACGTGATGGGTCAAATACAATTACAGGGGATATTACACCTGATATAAATAATACTCGTGACTTTGGTTCAAACGCATTGAAATTTCAAAATGTATATGCAACTACGTTTAATGGCGTCGCTTCAACGGCACAATACGCTGACTTAGCAGAGCGCTTTGAAGCAGACGACGTATATGAAGCAGGAACAGTCGTTGAGTTGGGTGGAATTAATGAAATTACAGAAGTAATTGAAGAATTAACAGACAATGTATTTGGTGTAATAAGCACGAATGCGGCGTATTTAATGAATGCTGGTGCAGGAAATAGTGACACACATCCACCAATTGCAATTAATGGGAGAGTTCCTGTGAAAGTTACAGGAAAGGTAATGAAAGGGGACAGATTGGTATCAGCAGGTAATGGTTTTGCAAGAGCGGCAACGCAAAGTGAAATTACTGCATTTAATGTTATTGGTAGGTCATTAGAAACAAAAACAACAACAGGCAATGGAACAATAGAAGCAATAGTGAAGGTCAATTAAGACTTAGCGCCAAGGCAATCTTGACGTGTTTCAAAACTAAACTATAGGAAAAAAAATATGGCTTATTCAGCAGGTGGAAATATATTAGACGACCATTACAATGGTTTTTCAACAGATATTAATAGTATTTGGGGGACAGCATCGGGTAATACGGGTTATGGTCAAGGGAGTGCATTGAGTTCAGTCAGTGCAGGAGCATCAATTACAGCAACACAATGGGAAACATTATTGAGTAGACTTGAGACTATTGGCAGTCACCAAGCAACTTTAGGTATTTCATTTTCTACGGTTAGTGCAGGTAATACAATAAGTGCATTAGCAGATTTATCGGGTGACATTTCAACATGTACTACTAACCGTGGTAACGTGCATGCACATGGTTCTGATATTACTGCAAGTAGTAATAACACCACAACGTGGAATACTCATACAACATTCACTGCTACTACAGACTTTGCAAACGACACGGAAGCAAGAGAGTTCTTCAACTGTGGTGGTATGATTGGTATTAACTTTACGAACCAAGGTGGCGGTTCAGGTTCTAAAGATACTGGTTGGGGTAACCTAATCTCAAACTTTGGTACAGTTTGGTTAACATCAGCTGGTTCTTCTGGTCCTGCAACATCAGTTACATTAGCAGGAACATCATACCAAGGTTGTGATAAGAAGGGTGGTGCAGGTTCAGTGACAACAGAATCAAACACAGGTTTCTTCAACCTCACTGGTTCATGGCAGGAATTGTTTAAGCAGTACGATTCAACGTACTTGTACACTTCGAACTACATTACATGTAGATATCATTACACTTCAAGTAACGTTATTATTGAAGTGAAATTATTTGATAATGCAAATACATCAGGTAACTCAGGCGCAACACAAGATGAAACAATTAATCTTAATATTCAATGTAATTTGACTATTAGACAGCCTAGTACTACATATATTTCTAAATCTTGGGGAACACCTACTGCAACAGTAACATACACTGATTCATAATTAATTAAAATATTAATTAGGTAAAAAAAGGGCTTAATTGCCCTTTTTTAATGCGTGTTCCTTATGTAAAATAAGTAGTAATATGAATATAGAAAATCTAACACAAACAGTAAAAGAACGTTTTGATTACGAATCCGCGAAGCAAGTTCTTAAAGAGAAATACGAAGCAAAGATGTTATTTGCATTGAGTGGAGGTATGTGGTGTGCTAACCCTGAGTTAATCACACTACTTACAGCATTTAGTACCGATGATATTGTGATATGTGACACGTACGGCAACCCATGTCAAGTTAACCGAACTGAACTATTACATAGTGCTAAAGAACGTTATCAAGAACAAATGAACGCTTGGGTTAATGAATATGATGAGGTTAGTCGACAAAGATGACACGTGGTATTTTAATATTTGCGTTCAGCAACGAAAAAATTGATTACTTGGAACAAGCAGATTGGGTCGCCGACCGTGTTAATACGTACTTAGATTTACCTGTTACTATTATCACAGATACAAAGAGTATTAACGGAAGAAAATTCAAACATAATCTTATTCTAAGTGATGCTATTTCTGGAGGACAAAGAAACTTCAAGCACACAGAAGAAGGCAACGTTGGTACGTGGTATAACTCAAATAGATTTCAGTCGTATAACTTATCGCCGTACGACGAAACTATTGCAATTGATAGCGATTACGTTGTTAACAGTGACCAATTGCTAAGAGTGTTTGAATCTAAGCACGATGTTTTGTGTCATAGAGATGTATACGATATCACAGGAACAAACAGGTTCGCACCATATAACACATTCGGCAAGCATAAGTTCCCTCACTATTGGGCAACTGTGTTGTTCTTTAGAAAATCCAAAATGGGCAAAGAAATGTTTCAGTTAATGGAAATGGTCAAAGATAACTACGCACATTATAGTAATTTGTATAAGTTTAGTGGGAATATAATGCGAAATGATTTTATTGTTAGTATATCACTAAGTATCCTTTATGGACACAAACTAGATGCAATACCAACAATACCATGGGCTATGCCTAGTGCGTATGATGATGTTGATTTAGAACAGTTAGATGATACTAAGTTTAAAATTTCATACACAAAGACCATCAATGGAGAGAAGAAGCCTTATAAGTCAATTATTAACGGAACAGATTTCCACTTCATTAATAAGTTTGCATTAGACAAGGTGATACATGCTTAAAGAAGAACGCGGATACTTAATTGTTGCAGACAACACACAGGAAACTGATTATGTAGATTGTGCGTTAGCACTTGCCCGTAGTATTAAATTACATACACCAAATGCTAAGATTTGTTTAGTTACTTCTAGTGATGTTACTAACGAAGTATTTGATTATGTAGTGCCATTACCGTATGGTGACCAAGCACCCGATAGTGATTGGAAGTTAAAGAATGATTGGCAAGTATTCTATGCAAGTCCGTTTAGACAAACAATTAAGTTAGAAGCAGATATGATTATTCCACACAGTATTGAACATTGGTGGACGATGCTTGAGAAGCGAGATGTAGTAATTTCAACAGGGGCAAGAAACTATTTAAATGAGTACACTACTAGTAGGCATTATCGAAAGATATTTGATGTTAATAATTTACCTGATGTGTACAACGCAATAACATATTGGCGTTTAAGCGAAACTGCACAAACCTTTTTTAACTTAGTTAAAGATATTTTTAATAATTGGAACGAAGTTAAAAAAACTATTAAAGGTGGTCATACAGACCCAGGAACAACCGATGTTGTGTATGCAATCGCTAGTACAATTATGGGAATTGAGAACGTAACATTACCAAACACATCTTATCCAAGTATGATTCATATGAAAGGGCATATCAACTTCCTTGCAGACGAAGATTGGACAAAGGAAATGGTATACGAGTTAAACAAATCTCGTATTAGGATTGATACCGTAGAGCAGATGTACCCATTTCATTATCAAGTTAAAGATTTTAGTAAGGTATTAAATAAGCATTATGAGCAATTTTTTTAAAGCAATAAGTAATATGAAGAATACTACTAAGGTAGTATCTAAGTATATGCTGTACTATAATAAAGATAATGGACAACCATTATTTTATAGTATGGATGTAGTGGACGGTGATTACATTGTAGTCGGTGTGGAAGTTTATACACAAGCAAACTATAATGTGTATGTTAAAGACGGTGAACTAGTTGAAATGATATTCAAAGATATTAGTAAGTTAACACAACACGGCAACGCATCAACTTGTAGTGACGGTGATATTACGTTAATTTCAGATGAAGGCACGAATTGGAGTTTAAGAAGTTATGATAATTGATATAGCAGATTTGGATGTGGTTTATTTGAGTTATGACGAACCACAGAAGGAAGAATTCTGGGTTAAGATAAAGAACATGGTTCCGTGGGCAGTAAGAGTAGATGGGGTTGAAGGTAGTGATGCCGCACATAAAGCCGCCGCTGACGCAAGTCAAACAGAACGGTTTATTTTGATAGACGGGGATAACTTACCTGCCCCTGAATTTTTTAATTTGCAATTAGATATTAAAAATGAACAATACGAGAAAGCAGTGTTTCGTTGGAGAGCAAAGAATCATATTAATGGACTGATGTACGGCAATGGCGGATTAAGTTGTTGGACAAAAGAGTTCATACAGAACATGCAAACACATGAGAGTAGTGATGGAAGTGACGAAACTTGTGTTGAGTTCTGTTTCGACCCACTGTATTGGCCAATGCATGATTGTTACAGTACAACATACCCTAATGGCAGTGCATTTCATGCTTGGAGAGCAGGATTCCGTGAGGGTGTTAAGATGTGCTTAGATAGGGGAGCAAAACCTAGTTTGATAGATTTTAAAGATAATGTACATAAGCGTAATATGGACCATTTAAGTATATGGCAAAAC
>Ga0233443_1001231_pt1 | contig 23117 bp, 23 predicted proteins | sample SI_123_September_2_FD_182784 | JGI IMG/M metagenome (GOLD analysis project Ga0233443, IMG submission 182784) | Seawater microbial communities from Saanich Inlet, British Columbia, Canada - SI_123_September2016_200_MG | ecosystem: Environmental > Aquatic > Marine > Inlet | place: Canada: British... | reverse complement strand
AAATGCATCATAAACGCGCAGAGCATTGGGTAGTGGTGAGTGGCACGGCAACCGTTACTAATGGTGAGCAGACATTCAGCCTTGAAAAAGGTGAATCTACCTATATCCCACTAGGCGTTACCCATGGTCTAGAAAATACAACCAATGAGCCACTAGAGATTATTGAAGTGCAAAGTGGCGCCTATCTAGGTGAAGATGATATTGTTAGGTTTGAAGATATGTATGGACGCATTAAAAATTAAATAATAGACTAAATTGATCTCAATTACCATATAAAATTTACAGGATATTTTTGGAAATGAATTATGAATACTAAAGTAGCATTAATCACTGGCATCACCGGCCAAGACGGTGCCTATCTAGCAGAATTTCTACTAGATAAGGGTTACGAAGTGCACGGCATCAAACGCCGCTCTTCATCATTCAACACAGACCGTATTGATCATCTTTACCAAGATCCTCATGAAGATAACTGTAAGCTTATACTTCACTATGGAGATCTGTCTGATTCAATGAGTTTAGTACGTATCATTCAACAAATCCAACCTGATGAAATATACAACCTTGGTGCACAATCACACGTTGCCGTATCATTCGAAACCCCTGAATACACAGCAGACACAGTTGGCCTGGGTGCATTGCGCGTACTAGAAGCCATCCGAATTTCAGGCCTTGAGAAAAAAACCCGCTACTATCAAGCTTCTACTTCAGAGCTATATGGCGAAGTGCAAGAAACCCCGCAAAAAGAAACTACCCCTTTTTACCCACGCTCTCCCTACGCAGCAGCCAAGCTATATGCTTATTGGATAACCATTAACTATCGTGAAGCTTATGGCATGTATGCCTGTAATGGCATCTTGTTTAATCACGAATCTCCAGTTAGAGGAGAGACCTTCGTAACCCGAAAAATCACCAGAGCACTAGCGCGTATTTCATTAGGCCTGCAAGACACTGTTTATCTTGGCAATATGGACGCCAAACGTGACTGGGGTCATGCCAAAGACTACGTAGAAATGCAATGGCTGATGCTACAACAAGATGAGCCAGATGATTTTTGTATTGCCACCGGCGTGCAGTATTCAGTACGTGACTTTGTTGATTTTGCTTGGGGCCATTTAGGTAAGACGATTCGCTGGGAAGGTGAAGGCATGGATGAAAAAGGTTACGATACTGAAACAGGCAATTTAATTGTTGCAGTCGACAAACGCTACTTCCGTCCAACTGAAGTAGAAACTTTATTAGGTGATCCGTCTAAAGCTAAAGAAAAATTAGGCTGGGAGCCAAAAATTACCCTAGAAGAAATGGTACATGAAATGATGGAAAATGATATCAATATTGCTAAGCGTGATTCTTTAGTTAAAGAGCACGGCTTCAAAGCACCAGACTTTAACGAGTAATTGATTTAGACATGGATCTTAAGGATAAAATTTATATTGCAGGGCATCGTGGCTTAGTCGGCTCTGCCATTGTCAGACAATTAGAATCAAGAGGGTTTACTAATCTTTTAATGCGTACGCATAAAGAACTAGACCTTACCAATCAAGCGCAAGTACAAGCTTTTTTTGAACAAGAAAAACCTAATTACGTTATTTTAGCTGCAGCTAAAGTAGGTGGCATTCATGCGAATAATACTTATCCTGCAGACTTTATTTATCAAAACATGATGATAGAGGCCAATGTTATTAATTCAGCTTATGAGAATAAAGTTAAGCGCTTGTTATTTTTAGGCAGCACTTGTATTTATCCTAAAGCAGTCGATCAGCCAATGCGTGAAGAAGCAATACTCACCGATGTACTGGAGCCAACCAATGAGCCATATGCCCTAGCAAAGATTGCAGGCATTAAGCTTTGTGAATCGTACAATCGCCAATATGGTACAGATTTTAGATCGGTCATGCCAACTAACCTATACGGTATTAATGATAACTTCCATCCAGAAAACTCACACGTTATTCCAGCACTGATGCAAAGGTTCCATGAGGCAAAAGTTAATAACGATGCTGAAGTAATAGTATGGGGTACAGGCAAGGCTATGCGAGAGTTTTTATATGTTGATGATATGGCAGAAGCATCACTATTTGTATTAGAGTTAGATGAGCAAACTTATCAGGCTAATACTCGGCCAATGTTATCACACATCAATGTTGGCACAGGTAAAGATATAACCATTAGAAAAATGGCAGAGACCATGAAAGAAGTTGTTGGATTTAAAGGCAATGTGGTCTTTGATACAACCTATCCAGATGGCACCATAAGAAAGTTAACTGATGTAAGTAGATTAATAGAGATGGGATGGGAATACAGTACAGAGCTAAAAGATGGTCTGAGAAAAACTTATGATTGGTATTTAAATCAATAATTTATAACAATGTTTAATTTAAAGTCAAAAGCTAATAATTTACCCATGAAAGTTCTCTGGAATAACCTATCAAAACGCCGTCAAAAACAGTTTTGGTTGTTGCTAATTCTAATGACAGTTGCATCAATATCAGAAATCGTCAGTGTGGGTGCGATACTTCCATTTTTAGCGGCACTAACCTCGCCAGAACAATTATACCAACACCAGCTTATGCAACCCGTTATTCAAATTCTAAATATAACCGAGCCCAGTCAGCTAATGCTACCACTAAGTATTTTATTTATAATCGCAGCACTGTTAGCAGGAGTAATTCGTCTTGTATTACTCTACGGTATAACTAAATTTTCATATGCAGTAGGTGCAGATCTTGGTATTAACATGTATCGCCGCACTCTATACCAAGAGTATGCAGTACATATATCACGCAATAGTAGTGAAGTAATTAATGGCATTATTAGCAAAACAAATACAGTAATTGGAGGTGTAGTATTTCCAACTTTGAGTCTTATTAGCTCAATAATACTACTTGTTGGTATCATAAGTATATTACTATTAATTAATACTACTGTGGCATTATCTGCATCTATTGGTTTTGGGTTATTTTATTGGCTGGTTATTCGTATTACTGGAGCTAGACTTAAAGAGAATAGTCAAATAATTGCTGAGCAATCTACACAGTTGATAAAAGCCCTTCAAGAGGGACTAGGTGGAATTCGTGATGTTCTTATCGATGGAGCACAACCATTCTATTGTCAACTATATCGTAATGCAGACTTACCATTTCGTCGCGCATCAGGAGATAATGTGTTTATTTCTGGAAGTCCTAGATATGCAATGGAAGCAATAGGTATGGCACTTATTGCAGGGTTTGCTTACCTTATAACACAGCAAGAAGGCAGTACGGTTACGGTAATTCCTATACTTGGTGCACTAGCGCTTGGCGCTCAAAAACTTCTCCCTATGTTACAACAGGCTTATGCAGCATATAGTGCAATAAAAGGATCAAAATCATCATTTGAAGATGTGCTGAATTTACTGGATCAACCACTGCCAGAGTATTCTGAACACTTATCCATAAATCCAATCTGTTTTGAGGATGGTATCAAGTTAACTGACCTTGGTTTTCGCTACACAGTTGATTCGCAACGAGTATTAAAAAATATTAATCTCACCATAAAAAAAGGAGCTCGTATTGGTATTATAGGTGCGACTGGAAGTGGTAAAAGCACATTGCTTGATATTGTCATGGGCTTGCTTTTACCAACTGAAGGTGAGATAATTATTGACAATCAACCTCTTAATAAAAAAAATTACAGAGCATGGCAAGCGCATATTGCTCATGTTCCACAAAATATCTTCCTTTCTGATGGAACAATTGAGGAAAATATCGCTTTTGGAATGCCAAAGGAGAAAATTGATTATCAGCAAGTAATAAAGTCTGCAAAAGAAGCGCAAATTTCAGAATTAATTGAACAGTGGAAAGATGGCTATCAAACGTTTGTAGGTGAGCGTGGCGTTCGCTTATCTGGTGGACAGCGCCAACGCATAGGTATTGCTAGAGCGCTATATAAGCAAGCAGATGTAATTATCTTTGATGAAGCAACTAGTGCGTTAGATGACGATACTGAGCGGGCAGTAATGGGAGCAATTAAAGAGCTAAAGGAAGGGTTGACTATTTTTATTATTGCGCATAGGTTAACAACTTTAAAAGGGTGTGATAGCATAATAAAATTAGAAGAAGACAATACATTTAGTGTGCTAAGTTATAAAGAAGTTATGGAGTTAAACAATGAAGAATAAAAATGAATTTATGTTTAAAATTAATCATATTAGCAACAAACAAATATGATTCACTATGGAAGGCAAGATGATATTGTCTGAACAACGCCTAACACCTTTGTAGCAACATTAAATGCTGCCATTTATTGTAGAGTAATAGGGGCCAAGTTAATGGCTTATTGATACATGATATCTGAAGCAATAGATTAGTATACTCAGAGTGTAAAGTAAGTTAATGTTTTTTTGTAAACCCAATTCTGATAGTAATGAAATAACTATATGCAAGAATTATGATAAATCAACAGGAGTGTTTTTTATGATCCCTTATGGTAAGCACTATATTGATGAAGATGATATACAGTCTGTTGTTGATGTATTGAGATGTGGAATGCTGACACAAGGTCCCAAGGTTGCAGAATTTGAAAATAAGGTTGCTAATTATGTGGGCGCAAAATACGCAGTTGCTGTTGCAAATGGTACGGCAGCACTTCACTTAGCCTGCATGGCATTAGAGTTAGGTAGGGGCGATAAAGTAATAACTTCGCCTAATACCTTTGTTGCAACGAGTAACTCTATTTTGTATTTGGGCTCTAAACCAGTATTTATTGATATTGATAAACAGACGCTAAATATTGATATTGATCAAATTGAACAAGCAATACTTGATTCTAGCAATATTAAAGCCATTTTCCCTGTGCATTTTGCTGGGTTACCTTGCGATATGGAGCGAATCAAGCAATTAGCAGATAAATACAACCTAGCAATTGTTGAGGATGCTGCACACGCATTAGGCGCAACATACAATGATGGGTCAAAGGTTGGTAACTGTCAATATGCAGATATGACTTGTTTTTCATTTCATCCGGTTAAAGGCATTGCAGCAGGTGAAGGTGGCATGATCACAACCAATGATTTCGATATTTATCGTAAATTAACCTTACTAAGAAGTCACGGCATCACTAAGGGGAATTTTGAATTTCCAGGTGTTAGTCGACCAGATAACTCGTTAGTAAATAAGGATGCAGCTCTTGAAGCTGGAGAGCTAAAGCGTTGGTATTATGAGATGCAAAGCCTTGGATTTAACTATCGTATTACCGATATTCAAAGTGCATTAGCCATCTCGCAAATGGGTAAGATTGATTTGTTCCTGGATGCAAGAAGGTCAATGGTAAAGGTCTACGATAAAGCTTTTAAAGATATACCAAATATCACCCCATTACAAGCACATGGTCGAGATAATAGTTCACACCATATTTATGTAGTCAGTATTGATTTTGACAAGATTGGTATGACTCGACATCAGTTTATGGAAAAATTAGCAGAGCAAGGTGTGGGCTCTCAAGTGCATTACATCCCTGTTGTTAGTCAGCCATATTATCAAGAGTTAGGCTATAAGATTCAACAATACTCTATTACTGACACATATTATCAAAGTACACTATCTATTCCTTTGTATTATGGATTAAGTGATGTAGATCAAAGATTAGTTACCTCTTCAATCAGAAAATTACTGGGTAAATAAGTGATTATCAATACTGAACGCTTCCAGTTAAAGTCGCTTACAACAGAGAATGTTACAGAGCAATATTTATCGTGGTTTAGTGGATCGAAAGAAGTTGAGAAATATATTGATTTTGCCAAAAAAGAATCGAATATCGACGAATTGGTTCGGTATGTAAGAGATAGAGAGAACAGGGGAGATGTGCTGTTCTTGGGGATTTTTTCCGACTCTAATCAGCATATAGGTAATGTGAAGTATGAGCCAATTAATCTGAAAGACAAGACTGCTACAATGGGAATTTTAATAGGCGAAAAAGAGTGGCGTGGAAAGGGTGTTGCGTCCGAGGTGGTTAAGGCCAGTAGTGAATACTTGGGTAAAACTTATGGGGTTAGGTATATTGATTTGGGCGTGGAAAGAGGCAATACACCTGCAGTTTCTGCCTATAAAAAAATGCAGTTTGAGGTTGTTGAAGAAGATGACAATGGATTTAAAATGCGGTTGGATTTAAAATGAAATTAGCACTCGGAACAGTTCAATTTGGTTTAGATTATGGTATCACTAATCATGGTGGACAGGTGGTAATAGATGAGGTTAAAGATATCTTAGATTATGCCAAAATTAATAACATTGACACATTGGATACTGCGGCAAGATACGGTAATAGTGAGCAAATTTTGGGTGAGGTTGGCGTTAATAACTATCGAATTATTACTAAATCTACACCCTTAAAAAATGGTGTAGATGGAGTGATAAAGGGTTTTTATCAATCTTTAGATAATCTTAATATTGGACAAGTGGATGGATTATTAATCCACAATATTGATGATGTAAAAGATAGGAGATTCGGGGATTTGTTTCATAAATTGAATGAACTAAAAGAAGAAGGACTGATTAATAAAATTGGCTTTTCAACTTACACGCCAGATCAGGTTGATTTTTTACTAGAGAATTTTGATTTTGATTTAATTCAGGTGCCATTTAATGTGTTTGACACTCGCCTTATCGAAGGTGGTCAGTTACAAGCATTAAAGAAAAAAAATATAGAAATTCATGCAAGAAGTATTTTTTTGCAAGGTGTTTTGTTAGATTTTGACAATCTTTCAAGTTATTTTTCAAAATGGAAAAAACAGTTTGATAAGTATCAGAGCACAGTTGAAAAAAGCGGACTGTCTTTATTGGAATATGCACTTAACTTTACATTGAATGTGCAAGAAATAGACAAGATATTGGTGGGTGTTAATAGTGCTGATCAATTGAAAGAAATTGTTCAGGCGAAAAAAAAACAAAGCAGTTTAAGTGCCTTTCCTATTGATGATATTGCTTTATTAAATCCAGGCCTATGGAAGGTATAAAAGGAGTGTCATGATATTAGCACTATTACAAGCAAGGTGTTCTTCGTCAAGATTACCAGGAAAGGTTTTAAAGCCTATATTGGGAAAACCAATGCTACTGCATCAAATTGAAAGATTAAGCAATTCCCAGATGATTGATAAGTTGGTGGTAGCGACTTCAAATGACATCTCTGATGATGCCATTGAAAAGATGTGTTTAGATAATAATATTGAAGTATTTAGGGGTGATTTAAATAATGTATTAGATAGATTTTATCAGTGTACTAAGTCTTTTAAGCCTGATCATGTTGTTCGTTTGACTGGTGATTGCCCTTTGGCAGATTGGCAGATTATTGACGATATGATTCAATATTATGTAGATAAAAAACTCGACTACATGGCAACCTCCTTAAAGTTTCCTGATGGCTTGGATGTTGAAGTAATGACGATGAAAGCGTTAGCTGAAGCAAAATACCATGCAACCCTGCCATCAGAATTAGAGCATGTGACTCAATATATAAATAAAAAATCTATCAAATTCAAAATTGAATATTTTGATTTTGATAAAGATTTGTCACATCTTCGTTGGACGGTTGATGAACCTGAAGATTTTGTCTTAGTGGAGAAAATATATCAAGCTCTATATGAGATAAATCCATTATTCTTAACGAATGATATTTTAGATTTGTTAAAGCGACAACCAGAATTAACTAGAATTAACGATAGCTTTATAAGAAATGAAGGCCTGGAAAAGTCTATACAAGAGGATAAGGAGTTTTTAAAAAATGTATAAAAAATCAGAACAATTATTAGATAGGGCGCTAGAGTCAATCCCACTTGCTTCACAAACATTCAGTAAAAGTTTTACTCAATACCCTAGAGGCGCCTCCCCATTCTTTATTGAAAAAGGCAGGGGTAGTAAGGTTTGGGACGTGGATGGCAATGAGTATATTGATTTTGTTAATTCTTTGGCTGCTGTTACATTGGGTTATTGTGATAAAGATGTTGATAAGGCAGTGCAAGATCAGATGAAGAATGGTGTAACTTTTTCATTGCCGCACATCTTGGAAATGGAAGTTGCTGAAAAGCTTATTGAGATTATTCCTTGCGCTGATAAAGTTAGATTTGCTAAGAACGGTACTGATGCCACTAGCGCTTCTATCCGTATTGCTAGAGCCTATACAGATAGAGAGCATATTGCTGTTTGTGGCTATCATGGTTGGCAAGATTGGTATATTGGATCAACAACGAGAGATTTAGGCGTCCCTAAGGCAGTAAAAGAACTCACACATAAGTTTGAATACAATAACATTAAATCGCTAGAAAAGATATTCCAAGAGCAAGAGCTGGCCTGTGTAATTATGGAACCAATGAATGTTGAATATCCTCAAGATAATTTTTTAGAAAAAGTTAAGGAGTTAACGCATAAAAATAATGCATTATTAATTTTTGATGAGACTATTACAGGTTTTCGTTATTCATTAGGTGGTGCACAGGAGTTATTTAATGTTATTCCAGATTTGGCAACTTTTGGCAAGGGTATGGCGAATGGTTATCCTTTATCTGCTGTAGTTGGTAGAAATGAAATTATGCAAAAGGTTGAGGATATTTTCTTCTCAGGTACTTTTGGTGGCGAAACACTTTCTCTTGCTAGTGCCAATGTAATTATTGATAAATACAAGAAATACAATGTTGTAAAACATTTCGAAGAGGTTGGTGTTGACTTGCTAATACAATTAAATCAGTTGATTGATAATAATGATTTAAATGATATTTTTTATACATCAGGACATCCTTCATGGAGTTTTTTACATATTAAGGGTCAAGATAATTATTCATCTTTCGAAATTAAAACTTTTTTCTTGCAGGAGATGTTTAAAAAAGGAATATTAACTTTAGGTGCGCACAACCTAAGCTTTTCTCATACCAAGAAAGATATTGATAAATTGATTAAAGTTTATCAAGAGGTGTTACCACTTATAAAGCAGCATATTAGAAAAGACACCTTGATAGAGAATATCACGGGTGATATCTTACAACCTTTATTTAAAGTTAGATAGAGAAGGAGAGTAAAAGTGAAATTATTTCAAGATTTAAACATTGATATTCAGCAAAATATTAAAGAGGTAGATTATTACGGCTATACAAAAATAGAAAATTTTTTAACAAGTGAGGGGAAAAGTCATTTATTGAATTTAATTAATAAAAAATATGATGAAATTAACTCCAATGGAAAAATGAAATACAAAGGGGTTCCTGGTAGAAATGCTAATGACAAGATTGTGTATTCTATATATAACATTAATCATTGCTTTATTGAGGTATTGACTTCGTCAGTTATACGAGAAATTGCAATGCATAAACTTAATGATGAATATTATCGTTTTTTGCCAAATAATGTGCCAAATTATATTCTTTCTTATTACAACGCAAGATCTAGTGGTAATAAACTAGATCTGCATATAGATTCTATAATTCCATTTCTTAGTAACCAAAAAACAAATGCGATACAGGTAGCCATTCTTTTAGAGGATAGTACTATTGATAATGGCTGCACAGTTGTCGTCCCTGGATCGCATACTTCTGGTAGATATACGGATAGAGAATTTTCCAATACAAAGCCTCTCACGGGAAAAGCAGGAGATCTAATAATATGGGATAGTAGACTGTGGCACGGAACATTGGTCAATAAAACAAAGGAGTCTCGCTGGGTCTTAATTGCTACTATGTCCCAATGGTGGTGTAAGCAATCTATTGATATTGTAAGAAATGTTGATAACAATGTTTATCAACAATGTTCCGATGAGCAAAAGCAATTACTCGGCTTCTGCTCAATACCACCAGAAGATGAATTTTCACGTAATAATACTAAATGCGGCTATGATTTTTTAAAGGCGAATGTTGAGGACTATTTTTAACAATTTGAGGATTAAATGAACGAATACACCCCACATAAAACTCGACATGGATATTATTCTATTAGTAATCTAACGTCAAAATAGCGGTTAATATAATTTACTGATATGAATTTGACGATATTGACAGATGGTAATAATAAATATGGTTTTGGGCATATTAGTCGTAGTCAAACATTAGCAAATTTTCTCGTTGATAATGGTTATAAAGTAAAAGTTATTGTTCTATCGACTGTTAATTTAGAGGTTTTTTCTACTAACGATAATGTAATTATTGACATACCTTATAATGGAGATTTTTTATTCAAAAAAATTAACAGTTATTGCAAGGTGATTGGTCTAGATTATCTTGGAGAGGTTAAACTTGACTTAGTAATAAATGTATTTGACTATAAAAGATACGAATATAGTAATAAAATTAATGGCCTAGAGTATGCCATTATTAGAAAAGATGTAGTTCATCTAATTCACACGGATAGTGTCAAAGAAGGAGTTTTAATAATGTTAGGGGCATATGATGTAAATAATTTTGCTAATAATATTATTCAAGAATTAGATAATAAAGGTTTGAAAACGTTTGTTATTGAAAAAGATAAAAATATTGACACGAGTATTTTTAATCATTGCATTCATTATGTAAATTCTAGTAATGTTGCAAGAATAATGAAAAATAGTCTATGGGCTGTTTCAAATGGCGGCAGCTCCATGTTGGAGTTAATGAGCCTAGGAAAGGCGATTCATGTTTTACCACAATCCAATGCAGAAAAAGCATTAGCAATACAAATTTTTAAAGATGGAGGAGTGTTGGGCGTTGGTGATCCTGTTGAAATTCCTGATATCGAAACAATTAATCGTGTTGGAAGGAAAGCAAAAGAAATGGTTGATGGTTTAGGTGTAGAAAGAATATTGGCATATATAGAAAGAATATTTTATGAAAAGTAATGGGCTGTACTTATTGTTTATATGCGCCGGTCGTTGGCAGTTAGATGGCATACTTCAGGCGAAAAAGCTAGGTTACAAAGTCTTTGCAGTTGATTGCGATAAAAATGCAGAAGGTTTAAAGATTGCTGACAAATCTTTAGTGATAGATATCCATGAAAGTGAAAAAATTATTAATTATATTAAAGATCAAAAAATAAGGCTTGGTGGGGTAATTTGTATGGCTTCGGATATTGGTCAAAACACTGCATCTATTATAAGAGAAGAGTTTAAATTATTTGGAATGTCTTATAAAATTTCAAAAAAGATGACAAATAAAGAGATGCAAAGAGGGGCTTTAACAAATAAAAAAGGAATTAATGTTCCAAAGTGGCTAATCGTTGAAAAATATCTAAATATTAACAAGGTTAGAGAGAAGATAGGCTTTCCATGTGTTGTAAAACCTGTAGATTCAGCTGGATCTAGGGGGGTTGAAATTGTTAGTGTGGAAGGAGAGTTAGAAAAAAAAATACATAATGCCAGTTTATTTTCTTCTAATTCTAGGGTTATTGTTGAAGAGTATATTGAAGGAGTTGAGTATACAATAGAAACTTTTACGCACAACCTTGTGACACACTTGTTGCTAATTACTGAGAAAAGTAAATTAAAGAAAACACTAGCAAATGAATTATTTTCAGCGGAGTTAGAAGAAAAAGAAGTGATAGGATTGACAACAAAGATTGAGAAAATATTTAAGGTATTAGGGTATAAATATGGTGCTGGACATACAGAAGTTATTAAAAGAAATTCTGATGGAAGGTTTTTTCTGGTAGAAAGTGCGGGAAGGGGTGGTGGATTTTTAGTTGCAGATTTACTAGTTCCGGAGGCATCAGGGTTTAATCTTAATGAGGCTTGTGTTGTTCAAGCTATGGGAGGTGAACCTAATAAAATTCTTAACACTAAAAGTGATACAGTATTGTTAAGATTTATTCCTAGTCAAGAGGGAGTGATTAAAAACATAAACGGATTTGAAGCTGTAAATAAAATAAAAAATGTAGTGGCAGGATGTTTTGTTAAAGTTGGAGATAAGACAAAAAAAGCTCAATTAGATGGGGATCGCATTGGGTATATTCTCACCAAAGGAAAGACTAAATCAAATGCCTTTTCATTGGCTAACAAGATTGAAAACAGGATTAAAATAAATTATGTTAAAAATTGATGCTCATTTACATTTTGATAACAGATTATCAAAAGATATAACCACTTTAGCAAAAAGTCTTAATGACGATTTAAAGCAATCAAATATTGATTTTGCAACAGTATTACATTTAGATGTTCAGCCGTGGAGTGCAGAAGAGTTTGCAGGGGCAATTTCAGAAAATGATAGATTGATTGGTTTTATTAACATTCATCCTTTTAATAAAAATGCCAATGACTTATTAAGACAGGGTATAGAAACATTAGGCTTCAAAGGTCTAAAGCTTCATCCTAGATTGCAAAAATATGATATCACTGATAAAAGAGTATCATCTTTAATTTCTTTTGCAGGTGAAATGAATATTCCTGTTTTGATTGATGCTTTTCCAGATGGAGATTGGCTTAACATGGATTTTAATGTGTTAAATTTTATGGCGTTAGCAAGGCAATCGCCAAAGACTAAAATTATTTTTGCACATTTTGGTGGGCATCAATGTATTGATTTTATGATGCTGGCAAAGAGGTTACCAAATGTATATTTTGATTGTTCATATTCATTGTTATATTACAGAGGAAGCTCTATTACAAAAAATATTATTTACTGCATGCAGTCAATGAAATATGAAAGAGTTTTTTATGGTTCTGATTATCCCGATAGAAGTGTTGAAGATAGTTTAAAGCTATCCGTCATTGAGTTTGAAAAATTTGGTGTTTCTAAAGAAAATTTACAAAAGATAATGGGTGGAAATTTTGCAAAATTATTAGGAATCAGTGGTGGATAGTAAAGATAAAGAAAGATTACTATCTTTGTACGAAGGTAGATTAGAGAAGTATGGCTATGATGTTAAAACAGTAGGCTGGGGAAGTGTCAAAGATCAATATTCTAGATTTGACATGCTCTTAAGGGGGGTGGATTGCAATAATAAAAATATCTTGGATTTAGGTTGCGGTTTAGGCGATTTTATTGGTTATTTGAAGCAAAAAAATATTAAAAATTTTACATATACAGGTATCGATTTATCGGATAGAATTATAGAAAAAGCTAAGGAAAAGTATCAAGAAAGTAATTGTCATTTTTTTACTAAAAATGTATTGAATGATAAATTGCCAAAGGCGGATATCGTTATTATATCCGGAATGCTAACTTTTAATATTAAAGGAACTAAAGCAAATATTGGAAAAATAATGCAGAAAATGTTTGATAGTACCAATGAAATATTAACAATTAATTTTATGTCTAATTATGTTGATTTTGAATTAGAAAAAAATTTACACTTCTCTCCAGAGGAAATATTTACCCATGCTAAAAAAATAACTAAATGGGTTAATATTTATCATGACTACCCCCTGTATGAGTTTACAATCCAATTAAAAAAAGAAGGAATACTGTGAGTATTAGGGAAAAAATTTTAAATTACATTGTTAAAAATAAATTATCAACAACAGAAGTTGCTGATGCCATGGGAAAGACGGGTTTAGTGCAAGGCGCACTTCCTTTAAATGATGCAGATTATAAGGTTGGAAGTATTAGAGTTTGTTTCGCATGGGATAATACAAACTACAATGTCCATAAACAATTTAAAGAAATAGAGAAGGGTGATATTGTTTTTGTCTGTCCTTATAAATTTGATGATATTGCAGTTCTAGGCGAGTTAATGACAAAGTACGCTTTAACATATCAACAAGCAAAAGCATTGGTTGTATTAGGTAAGGTAAGGGATGTTTCTAAACTTTATAAAGAAAAATACCCTATATGGAGCAGGGGTTATACCCCTATTGGCTGTAAGAACACTAAAGAGAGTTCTGATCTATCAAATACCTTTCAACAAGAAATGATAAAAAACTTTGATGGCGGCATCGCTGTTTGCGATGCAGCTGGTGTCGTTGTGATTCCAAGTAGGCACTTAGATGAAAATATGCTTAAGAGGCTCCATCTGATTGAAATGCAAGAAGATATTTGGAGCTACTCTTTAAATACACTTGGCTGGGATACAAAAAAAATTGTTTGTGATAAGCAATATCTTGAGAAGAGGGTGGCTTTTCCTGAAGAATTGAATAAGTATTTTAATGCGTTGAAAAATGGGTTCAATAAAAAGTAAGGTTGCAAAAAGTGATTATTAACAATAGAGTTATTTCAAACCATAACACACCTTATATTATTGCTGAATTGTCAGCTAATCATAATGGAGATATTCGACGAGCATTGGAGAGTATTAAAGTGGCTAAGGAGTGCGGCGTTGATGCGGTAAAAATCCAAACTTATACGGCTGACACCATTACAATTAAAAGTGATAGAGAAGAGTTTCAGATTAAAGGTGGATTATGGGATGGTTATGATTTATATAGTTTGTTTAAAGAGGCAGAAACTCCTTACGAATGGCACCAGGAGTTATTTAACTATGCAAAGGAAATAGGTATTACGATATTTAGCTCCCCTTTTGACTTTACAGCAGTAGATTTATTGGAAGAGTTAAATACGCCTGCTTATAAAATCGCATCTCCAGAAATTATTGACTTACCTTTAATTAAAAGGGTTGCTCAAACCAAAAAACCAATGATTATCTCAACAGGGATGGCAAACCTAGAAGAAATTTCTGAAGCTATTGATGTTGCTAAAGAAAATGGTTGCCAAAATTTGGTTTTATTGCATTGCATTAGTGGTTATCCCACCCCACCCGAGCAGTCTAATCTGAGGATAATTCCAGATTTGGCTGAGCGCTTTAATTCTTTAGTGGGTTTGTCAGACCATACGATGGGTACAACCGTTGCTACAGCGAGTGTTGCATTAGGCGCTTGCGTGATTGAAAAACACTTTACCTTAAGTCGCTCAGATAAAGGACCTGATAGTGAGTTTTCATTAGAGCCTCATGAGTTGAAACAATTGTGTAAAGATACAAAGATTGCTTGGAAGGCGTTAGGTGGTGTATGTTATAAATTAAAAAATGCAGAAAAAACTGGACATAAATTTCGCCGTTCACTATATTTTGTAAAAAATATTTGTAATGGTGATCTGATTACAGAAAAGCATGTTAGGAGTATTCGGCCAGGGCTTGGACTACTACCAAAATATTATGAACAGGTTTTGGGAAAAACTGCAAAATGTGATATAAAACGTGGCACACCTGTTTCATTTGATTTAATTTCATGACAAATACCACTATTCAATCTAAGCGCTTTAATTTAGTGACATTGAGGCAAAGTGATGTGAGTGATAGATATTTAAGATGGATTAATAGTTCGAATAATAAATATATAGATTACACCAGTCAAAGTCGCAGTCTTGCAGATATTCAATCTTATGTTGCAGAGCGTGAAGATGATAGCACTATTTTATTTCTCGGTATTTTTATACGCGAGAGTAATGAGCATATAGGTAATATTAAATTCGAGCCTATTAATTTTCATAATAAAACTGCAGTTATGGGGATACTTATTGGTGAAGAGGGCTGGAGGGGTCGAGGTGTCGCTCTTGAAGTGATTAAGTCAAGTTCAGAATGGCTTAATAAACAATATGACATTAATCGTATTGCTCTTGGGGTTGATTCAAAAAATATAGCTGCAATTAAAGCCTACGAAAAAATAGGCTTTAAAAACAAACAAACACCATGTATCACTATAACCAATAGAAGTCAATTAACCATGGTGCTGGATGTGAAATGAAAATACTTGCATATTTTCCAATTATAAGTAAATATATTAATAGAAGACAAAGGTCTAGACTAAGATTAATAAATAAAGGGTATAGGCAAATTAAGAATAAAGGGAAATTAGATGTCCCGCTTCGATTGAAAAATATATTATCTAAAGTAAAGCTTGATGATTTATATTTTTCCAAGATTCTGCTACAGCAGAATGATTTTGATGTGGAGCTATCGATACGCCAATATTTAACTGAAAGAATATTATGTAATCCTCCCAAAAATTAACACTCAGTAAAAGTAGAATTTTCTTATAATAAAAACATAAGGAGATTCAAATGAAGACAGTACGTAAATCAGATTCACAAATCATACACTCTTTTTAGCACCCCCTTGAGGGGTGAATACTGAGCCAAGCAGGCTCAGGTGTTCCAGTATCCGAGCTGTGTAGAGAGCACGGTATGAGCAGTGCCACTTTTTACACCCCTCAAGGGGGTATCTAGGTAAGTGGCGTGCTAAATACGGCGGCATGGATACCTCAATGATCACTAGACTCAAAGAGCTTGAGGCAGAGAATTCTCGTCTCAAGAAGATGCACCCCTCAAGGGGGGCATTGAACAGAATACGCAGATGAGCGTTTAAAAGCCATGATCGTACAGGAAGCTTTAACAAAAAAGTTCTAAGGCTATCTCTACGCAAGGAGATGGCTAAGCAGGCCATTAATAAATATCGGGTGACAGTTCGATTGGCTTGTCAGGCTTTTAAAATCAGTGAGACGTGTTATCGGTACGATCCAAAACTATCATCTGAGAATGAGATAATTGCTGACTGGTTGCTACGATTAACCACAACACATAAGCAATGGGGTTTTGGATTGTGTTTTATGTATCTGCGCAATACTAAGGGCTTTAAATGGAATCACAAGCGTGTGTATCGAATTTACAAGCAACTAGAGCTTAATCTTAGGATTAAGCCTAGAAGAAGAATCAAACGCGACAAGCCGCAGGCTTTAAGTGTGCCACTGTCTATTAATCAAACCTGGTCAATTGACTTCATGTCAGACTCATTAAACACCGGCAGGAAGATTAGAGCATTCAATGTGATTGATGATTACAACAGAGAGTGCCTAGGCATTGAAGTGGATCACTCTTTGCCAGCGCAAAGAGTGATTCAATCATTAGGGCGACTGATTGAATGGCGAGGCAAGCCTAAGGCTATTAGATGTGATAACGGACCAGAGTATATATCTCACGCACTCAGAGAATGGGCACAAGCAATGGATATTGAACTAATGTACATACAACCAGGCAAGCCAACTCAAAATGCCTACATAGAAAGATTTAATAGAACAGCAAGAAACGAATAGCTGAACATGCATATCTTTGACTCTGTTTAGTACCCCCTTGAGGGGTATTCGATTGAGCACGCTCAATCGTTAGCAACCCAATGGATGTGGGTATATAATAACGAACGACCTCATAGTTCGATTGGTGGGATTCCACCAAGAAAGCTACTTGAGGCTATTTAAACAACGGAGATTCTATTTTTAACGGTTGTTAAAAATGGGAGGATTACACTGACGTGGATGACTATATCGAATTTTACAATCATCGAAGATTCCATGAAACACTAGACTACAAAAAACCAATGGATGTGTATCAAGAGAGTATAAAATTGAACCAGAATAAGAAGAAGGCTTCTTAGGATGTTCTATATAAGAAATTTTAAAAAGTTGTCAGAGGTTTTGGGGTGATAAAATGTATTTGGTAGTTGTAAAAATAGTGGGTAGATTTTTAATAAAAATTGGTGGTAGCTTAAATAGGATGCATGCATTATGATTATATATATCCCTCTTGAAGTTTCAGTTCGGGAACTCCCTGGTCATTTATTATTGGCTTTAGTTGCAGCATCAAAAGGTCATCAAGTTCTTATAGCATCAAGTGTAGATTTATGGCTTTATAAGCGTCTAAATTTACTTAAGAAAGGATGTTATTTATTAAAGAATGTAAATATACCATTACATTCTGAGAGAATTAATAATAGATTCTTGAAGGATGGTTTTGATTTATATTGTCAAGAGCAGGAGTCATCAATATTGAACAGTAACTTTAGAAAGTTTCTTAAAGTTCGCAATATAACAAAAAACCAAACACTACCATTTAAAGGGGTTTTTTGCTGGGGCGCTAGAGATACGTCAGAATATAAGGATTTTTTCAAAATAAAAAAAGATATTTTTTTCAACACCGGATCTACTAGGGCCGAACTATGGAAGGATAAATCCTTATCATTAGAGGTGAAAAGCATTAGTCAGAGGCATAAGCCGTATATTTTAGTTGTTTCTAATTTTTCAGGCTCAATGGGAAAAAAACATTGGAGTGAGCTGTCATTAATTAGCAGAGATCTTGAGCATTTAGAATCTTATGAGCAAGAAAAAGTATTTATACAGTCAATTCAGGAGGATTCCTCAATTGCTTTTAGTATGATACTTGCAGTAAAGTATATTGCAAATAACTGGCCTGAATATGACGTGATTATTAGACCGCATCCGACAGATTGTATAAAATATTGGACCAATTTTTTTAGTCATAATAAAAATATTCATATTATTGGTAATTCTGATTCCATAACGCCTTGGATATCTAGTGCAAGTGTTGTTATTCAAAATGGATGCACCTCGGCAATTGAGTCTGTAATTCAAAAAACCCCATTAATAAGTTATGGTCCAGATAGGATTGTAAATGACCATAGCATTCCTAATATGTTAGGTGTGCGTGCACTTAATATAGATGAAATTGATAGTTCATTAAAGTGCGCTCTTAATGATGAATGTTACAAGAATTTTCAGGTTGAGTCAGAATCTATTATTCAGCCTATGATTACTCTTGATGAAAATAATGCAGCATTGAGAATTGTAAAAATTATGGAAAATAATAGCCTAAATTTGAAATCTATCAGAATCGAATATCAAGATTTATTAGGAATTAGGCTTGCCAAATATTTAAAGAGAGAGGTTGATGTAATTAGAAATATTTTTGGAACAAAAAAACATAACATTTCAGAGAATAACTTTAATATTTCAACAATTACGGATGAAATGGAATTAATGTCAAAAGAGTTGGGGTTGGCCATGCCAAAAATTAAACTTGTATCTAAAGCAGGTTTGTTAGTCGGTTAAAAGGCGTTTTAGAAATTATTTTTTTTGTTGTTAAATTTTCTATAAAAAATTAAATAAATTAAGTTATTTTGTTAAACATACATATCTTCTGTTTTTTAAAATTTTTCTCATGTCAAATTATGAGAGACTGTACAGGCAAAGTTTAATAAATATGCCACTCTAAAACAATGCGGATTAATAAACTACAAGAAGTAATATTAACATACCTATGAAGTCAACTCCTCTTATGAAAGCTGATAGATTCTTGCAAGTAAAGACTATTTTAGTATTCATCTCTTTTGTTTTTATATTTATAGTTCATGAATATATTGGCCAAACTGTTACTTTTATTGCCTTAGATCTAGTGCTGTCTATATATTTAGTGTCAATTTTTAATGGTAAGTATAGATATTTATTCCTCATTCATCCGGTCTTTATATTGTTTTCATCATATGGATTTTTAATTCCATTTACAGATATTGGTGTTGGCTTTACATATGTGAACACTTTTGATATGTTGTTTGATGCTTCGTTAGGTGTTAATGAAGTGGCCTCTAGTGAAGCTTATATTGATTCCAATAAAGTCTTTTGGTTTTCTAAAATTTATTACAGTATTATTCCTATTATTTGGCTTCCTAAGTTTCTTTACAGTAATCCTGACAATATAACATTGTATTATTCAATGGGTTTTTTTACTATGCTTTTTACTGCTTTGGCGGTTTATGCATCTCAGTATTTGCATATATTAAAAAAAAATATTTTGTTAATATATGCACTCTACGCCACAATTTCACCGACTTTTTTGGAGATAAATGCAGCTTTACATAGATATCAATTATTATTCTTTGGTTTGTTTTTGTTTTTAATATCCTATATTGGTTTAGTTAAGAAAAGAAATTCTTGGCATCGTATTGCTGTGCTGATATTTATATTTTTTGCATCAATATTTTTTATAGGTTTGTCAAAGCCACAGTTGTTACTAGTTTTATTAGTATTTGTATTTATTGATATGACTATTTCAGGCAAACTTTCAATGGTTTCCAGTATGGCTAATTATTTAGATATTAGAGTATTGTTTATTTTGATAATTTTTTTGATTCAAGCCTTTGGTTATTTCATTATTCCTGATGGTTATGTGACAGATGCATTTCAAGTGGGAGGAAAATTTAATAGCATTGCTAGTATTCCAGTGCTAGGCTACGTAGTAAGACTGGTATATGCAGTATTGTCACCCTTTCCATGGATTGATTTTTCGCAAATGTCAATATATGGATACAATTTAATATTTTTTATAATGCATATATTTTCGTCTTTTCTAGCATCTTGGATGATTTTGACACTCTTTGTAAGATTTAAGATGATTTTGAAGTGTAATTATGACAATGAAGGGACGATTGTCTTATTTGGATTTGTTACGACATTTTCTTTAATGTTTTCATCTATTGGGTTTCATGTGTATTTAGCACCTGCACTCCCCTTTCTTGCGGTTTTGTTAAAAGATAAGTACAGGATTTCTATTATTTACCCCATTTTCTTTATTTTTTTTATGGAGATTGTTGCGCAATTATTACGTTATTAATGTTGATTTTTAACAACTGTAAAAAAAGATAGTGAAATTTTGCTCTACAAATTATAATTTATACAATGAATTTAAAAAAATTGCTAGAGTGTTTTATGACACCCCCAACAATCTAAAGTTTCTTATTTCGAACAATTCGAAGTAAAAAATATGAGTAAAAAACGAACCAGCTACAGTTCAGCATTTAAAACAAAGCTAGTGCTTGAGCTATTGAAAAATGAAAACACCTTGGCTGAGATTGCCAGTAAGCATAGCACTCTTCCACAAAACCTAGTGAACTGGAGGCCTTCCTTACCAACGCAGAGATTGCTATGGAGCCTTCTAAAGCAGTTAAAGAATACAAGGAAGAACTTATTAAATCACAAGGGCAAAATGAGCAGTCTTACTGCACTCGCTGGTAAGGCAACTGTAGAGAAGGAGTGGCTTGCAAAAAAAAAGCTAAAAAGCTTGGACTCATCTAAGCTAAAATAGTTGATTGGTCTCAAGCCTGCCACATCCAGCTCTTCATCTGTTAACCACCAATGTTAATTACTAGGTGTTAACAGAAGTTCTTTGTACTATAAGCCAAGGGTTGATAGTACAAAGCAAGTAATTAAAAATCACATCACCAAGGTGTTTGAACAGATACCCATTTACGGTGAGAAGAAAGTGCATAAACAACTGCTTGAGGATGGTGTCAAGGTCAGCTTAAATACGGTAGCTCGCAACCGCCAAGAACTCGGCTTGCAAGCTGTATTAGCCGTTAAACAAGTTAACACCACCATACCAATCAAAGAGCACAAGAAGTATAGTTATAAGCTTAGAGGGCTTAATATTAGCCATGCTAACCACGTATGGAGTGCTGACATCACCTACATCAAGATTACACCCCAAGGGCACTTCCTGCGGGCGCAGTGGCATGGTCTATATGGCAACTATCATTGATTGGCACAGCAAAGCTGTGCTATCGTATAAGATATTAAACACCATGATTCTCAGTTGGTAATGAGTGTGCTTAATGAAGCTTTAGAGAGATATTCGCATTCAGAGATATTTAATACTGATCAAGGTAGTCAATATACCAGTGAGGCGCACACTCAAAAACTCAAGAAGCTTGGTATTGCTATATCCATGGATGGCAAAGTTAGAGCAACAGATAATATCTGCATTGAGCGCTTCTGGCGAAGTGCCAAATGCGAAAGAATATATTTAAACACATGCCACATTGGTGAACCAATCACTGATGTGGATGACTATATCGAGTTTTATAATCATCAAAGATTCCATCAAACGCTAGATTACAAAAAAACCAATAAATATGTACCAAGAAACTATAAAATTGAACCAGAATAAGAAGATGGTTTCTTAGGATGTTCTATATAAGGAATTTTAAAAAGTTGTTAGAAGTTTTGGGGTGGTAAATTTTGCTAGTTAAAATAATAAATATGTTTGATGAATTGAAAAAACTACTTAAAAAAAATCATATTATTTTTGAAATAAATTCAAGTTATAAGTGTTTTAGATTAAAAAATCAGTATTTAAAAATAGTTCATTATTACAGTAACAAGGAAAATAAGCGTAGTTTAGAGTCCTTATTGATCAATAAAGGTTTTGTAAAAGACTGGTGCTTGCAGTTTAATCACAAAAAACCCCATATATTCTATTTGGGAACTGATGAATTTCAGGATAAAAGCGGATTCCTGCAGGCTTTAAATAAGATGGCCGATATAAGTATTTTTTACAAAGAAGATGGTTCTTATGGACAGTACAGTATCAACCAAAACCCTATTGAATCAAATAAAAAAAGATTATTTGAATTATTTTATGAACTAAGTAAGTCTAGTAATTTACCTGATATATTGTTAATGCAAACATGGGAGTGGAGAATAGGGGTTGAGAATTTATTAGAGCTAAAAAAGAAGTATAACAAGTTAAAAATTATAAACATATGTATGGATGATAGGCATGCCTTTTATCATAATGGAATTTCTAAGAAAGGAACATTTGGCCTTATTCCAGCATTAGACTTTGTGTTGAATTCTACTAAAGAAGCGGTGGATTGGTATATGAAAGAGGGCGTTCCTGCATTGTACTTTCCTGAAGCAAGCAGCTTAGATTTTTACCACCCCATGAATGTAAAAAAAAAATACGATGTTGGATTTGTGGGTGCAAAATATGGAATCAGGGCTAAAATTGTAAGAGCATTGATCCAAGATGGTGTTAATGTTATGGCGTATGGGTCCGGATGGGATAATGGAAGGTTGCCGATTCATGAAACCAATCGTTTTTTTAATGAGTGTAGAATTATTTTGGGTATTGGAACTATAGGGCATTGCGAAGATTTTTTTGCGTTAAAGTTAAGAGATTTTGATGCGCCTATGAGTGGAAGTTGTTATGTTACCCATAATAATAGCGATTTACATGAATTGTTTGATGCAAATAAAGAGAATGTTTTGTGTAACAATGAAAAAGATTTCGTACGCAAGATAAAGTATTTGTTGAGCCACCCTAAGAAATTGAATAGCATTGCTGAATCAGGTTTTAACAAAGCTTCAAGTGTCCACACCTATGAGCAAAGATTTGTAGAGCTTTATAATGTTTTGCATATTCCTTATGAAAATAATAATAATTAAATATAAATTTTTGGGTCATGACAACTTAAGCATGTTTAAAAACCTGTTAAAGTACCGTCATGAAAGTAAAAAACAAGTATGTGATTCGTTCACGTATTTCAGAGGCCAAATTTAGGCAAATAATTTTGTTGTTT
>Ga0233443_1001228_pt1 | contig 23151 bp, 16 predicted proteins | sample SI_123_September_2_FD_182784 | JGI IMG/M metagenome (GOLD analysis project Ga0233443, IMG submission 182784) | Seawater microbial communities from Saanich Inlet, British Columbia, Canada - SI_123_September2016_200_MG | ecosystem: Environmental > Aquatic > Marine > Inlet | place: Canada: British... | reverse complement strand
AGATGTCAGTCTCTTTGATGCATCAACATCCTCACCAGGAACCATAGTCAGCTGGGTTTGGGATTTCGGAGATAGTGGAACATCAACACTTAAGAATCCATCGCATACCTATTCCGCGAATGGTTCCTATATAGTTTGTTTAAGCATCACGACCAGTGATAATTGTACCAGTACCTATTGCGATACTGTTTTGATTGTTTGTATTCCTCAGGTCACATCGCAAATCATTGCTTTGCCGGCTGGTTGGAGTTTGATGTCAACTTATATGAATCCGGTTAATCCTTCGATGATTAACATATTTGCGGCAATTGTAAACGAAGTTATAATCGTTAAGAATGGTGCAGGTCAGGTTTATTGGCCATCAGTTTTCTTGAATATGATTGGAAATAATGTTATTGGTGAAGGATATCAGGTGAAGATGAATTCAGCTCAAAGCTTATCGATAAGCGGAACACCGGTTCTGCCAGAATTAGCGCTTATTAACGTTGTATCAGGATGGAGTATTCTGGCTTATTTAAGACAAGCTCCGGGTAACATAGAGCTTATGCTTTCTACGCTCGATCCTAACATAATCATAGTTAAGGATGGAAATGGAATGGTTTACTGGCCTTCTGTATTTCTAAATATGATTGGAAACATGATTCCCGGAGAAGGATATCAAATAAAAATGAATGCAGCTGATGTATTCACCTATCCGGCAAATTCAATTTCTTCAAAGATGGAAGTAAATATTGCCACACCGAATATCTATATGTATCCTGATAAAACAGGCGAAAATATGACTTTAGGGATTCTTGAGTCAGCCTGGGAATGCGATATCAACATCGGAGATGAAATAGGAGTATTTAATCAGCATGGTGAGCTGGTTGGAAGTTGTGTTTATGAAGGCAATACTACAGCCATTGCTGTATGGGGAATGGATGAGTTAACAAATGAAGGTGTTGGCTGTCAGACAGATGAACCTGTTTCAATCAAGTTGTATCGAAACGCTTATAAAGAATATGTGGACCTGATTGTTATTGACTGCTTGTATGGAGATGGATCTTACAGGAAAGATGATATACAGTTGATTACCAAACTTGGAGAGGCTGGTATGGAAAGTTTGCAGTTTACTCTGGAGCAAAACTCTCCGAATCCCTTTAGCGATGAAACAATAATAAGTTTCAGCTTACCTCATGATGCAACTATTACTTTAAACATATATGATGTACTCGGTAATCAGTTAGCAATACTTGCTCATGGTTTATATGAAGCAGGAAATCATAAAGTGATCTTCCCATCAGGTATGCTGGCTCAGGGTAACTACTTGTACCGTATAACAACAAATGGATTTACAGCAACAAAGCAAATGAGCATTGCACGTTAAAATTTGCTTTTAGCTTCACTTTCGATAAACTCTTATTGAAACCCTACAAAGTCCTCCGGGTTAAGCACCCGGAGGCATTCTATCTTAAGATACAGCTAAGAATGTATGGGATCTTTCCTTATGTTACATTCTCAATGAAAAAAGTAGCTTAGAACCAGATTTGATCGGCCTATATTGCTTATCCGGATTATCGTGGTGTGAGAGTTGCAATCGCGATCATTAGATCATTAGCAGTCCACTCATGTTTGTTATGTTCAATTTTACTCAACAAATTCAATTTTCAAAGCCCATGCATGTAAGCAAGGAATCTCATCAATTGTAAGTTTTGGGATTTCAATGATTAATTGATTAGGTCTAATTAATTTCCATTTTATCTTTTCGTCATAGCCCAAAAATTTTACATTTTTTATCTTTTCTTCCTTTAATAAGTTTATTGTGATGGTATCTGTCCATTTAGTAAAAAGACAATATAGTTTGTTTTCTTTGCCAGTAAACCAGGCCTCCTGGTCCATCTTTTTTAGTTTCTTAAGGGACGATTTTCTGGTTCCATAGATGGCTTCTCCATTTACATTTAACCAATTCCCAATATCTATCAGCCGCTCTTGCATAATAACAGGAATTCGTCCATCTGAACCTGGACCGACATTTAATAGAAGGTTGCCTCCCCGGCTGACAATATCAATCAATTCATGTATAAGTTCTTTGGAACTATTATAGTCTTCGATACCTTCTGCCCTGTTAAAGCCATAAGATCCGCCTATTCCTCTACTTTCTTCCCATGGATGATTGAGGAGACTTTCATCCATGTCTTTATATTCACTTGAGAAATAATCTCCATGCTTTCCAGGCATATCTTTGGCAAATCTGTCATTAACAACCACATTGTCCTTTACTGGAGACTCATTATACAACCAGGCAAGAAATTCCTTGGTTTTCCAATATTCTTCTGTACCATCCCATTCTCCTCCATCTGAAAAGATTAGTGAGGGTTCATAGCTTTCTACAAGTTCCTTTAGTTGCGGAATTAAATGTTTATCTACGTATTGATCATCAGGAATTTTATAATTGCTAACTATTTCTATTGGTAAATAATATCCGGTTTTTGTTCTATGAGTCCAACAGCTCTCCCATTCAATTATTGAATAATATAATCCCATCCTGAGTCCTGTTGATTTTACAGCACTGGACAATTCTCCTACTAAATCTCGTTCGGGACCAATTTCCATGGCATTCCAATTCCTTTTATAGGGACTTTTGGTAGGCCATAGGCAAAAACCGTCATGATGTTTACTGGTTAAGACAACATATTTTGCTCCGGATTTTTTGAACAGATCTGCCCAATCAACAGGATCAAACAACTCGGCTTTAAAAAGAGGAGCGAAGTCTCGATATTCGAAATCTTTTCCAAAAATCTTTTTATGAAATTCTTCACCTCCATTATTAGAATTGTACATAACTTTAGCATAATACCATTCCGCATATGAGGCATACAACCCAGGTTCTAATTGGCGCCAGGCGGGAACAGAATATACCCCCCAATGTATAAATATTCCGAATTTTGCATCCTCAAACCAGCCAGGAATAGAACGAGAGTCAAGAGACTCCCATGTATTTTGATATTCTTGCGCAGTGACTATACATATTTGTAAGGTAAGAAGTAAAATTAACAGGCTTGTTCTCAACATTATTTCTTTGGCTTAGTATTCATAGTATAACAATAAAGCTTCAATAGAAGCGGTCGTTTTGTTACCGCTGTAAATCATCTATTCATTTTCATGCACCTCAATATCGCTCAATTTGAAGCACATGGTTAATTTCTTAAATAATTCAGGCATCTTTATTGAACATTTTTTTAGATTCTGACTAAGAGATTCATTTAGTGTTTGGTTTATAGAAGTACATTGTTTCTCAAAATTATACTAAATTTTCAGATCTCACCATCAGACATCTTTGTTAGCAAGGGAAATTAATAAAAGCTATAAGTAATTAATTTCATGGTTTATCTGCGGAATGGCTGGTATCGGTCCAATGGTATGAAACTCTGCGGGATTTCTACCCTGTTTAACCATGCCCAATACTGAAAGTTGAATTGTCATAAGCCACTAAAATCTGCAGCTTAAACGATCAAATTGTAGCTTGAGAGTTTATTAACTATTTTATAATCAAAATATTAATTCAAGAGTTTCTTGCAAAATTAGAGTATCTTTACTGTTGGTTTATACCATTTTTGATTTCAATCAGTCATTGCTCCATTTTGCTGCTTAAATAATATCATCTTTCTCTACAGCAAATTATTTCTCATTGAATTACGGATTGTCGAGCCGACATTAATTTGGTTGATAACAATATTAACAAAGAAAAATTTATGAAACGCGCATGAATCAGTATTCATAAACACTAATGAAAATATGTTATGCGAGTTCTATAAGGCCTTCTCAAAAAGTACTTTTTTATGAAAAAACTATCCTTAGGAGTTGTTGGAACTTCAAGAAAAGAGGATGAAAAACGTGTCCCAATTCATCCCGATCATCTATCACGTCTCCCGGAAGATATTCGGAAGCAGTTAATTTTTGAAAAGGGATATGGTGCACCATTTGGTTTAGAGGATGATTTTTTTGTTTCTCAATCCGGAGGGGTTGCTTCTCGTCACGAACTGTTAGCTGAAATAGGTTCAGTTATTATTGCTAAACCAGTGTTGGCTGATTTACAGGAGATGCGTGAAGGAGGATTTATTTGGGGTTATCCGCATTGTGCACAGCAAGGAGACATTACACAAACTGCAATCGACCGAAAACTAACACTAATTGCCTTTGAAGACATGTTTGTTTGGTCTCCAAATGGTCAGGCAGGCAGACATACATTTTATAAAAATAATGAAATGGCTGGTTATTGTGCAGTTATCCATGCATTACAATTAAGGGGTATTGACGGTCATTATGGAAATCAGCGAAAAGTAATTATATTTAGTTTTGGAGCAGTTAGCCGGGGAGCAATTTATGCACTTAAATCACATGGTTTCAGAGATATTACAATTTGTATTCAGAGACCGGATTACGAAGTAAGAGAAGAAATTCTGGATGTTCATTATGTTCGTATTCGTGAAGGTAATGCCGGTGAAGCCAGAATGGTAACTATCGAACATGATGGTACAATCAGACCTTTAGCCGATTTAATTAGTGAATCTGAAATCATTATCAATGGCACCTATCAGGATACAGACAATCCTATCAATTTTGTAACAGAGGATGAAAAAGATTCTTTAAAATCAGGAAGCTTAATTATAGATGTTAGTTGTGACGAGGGCATGGGATTCTATTTTGCCAAGCCTACAACTTTTAAGAACCCGATTCTGAATATAGATAACATTGACTATTATGCAGTAGATCATACGCCAAGTTATTTATGGGAAAGTGCTTCAAGGTCAATATCTGCAGCATTAATTGTTTATTTACCAACAATTTTAGCAAATCGTGAAGGTTGGATGAAAAATAGTACAATTCAAAGGGCAATTAATATTGATCGTGGAGTGATTAAAAAAGAGTCTGTTTTAACATTTCAGAATCGTATGCCAGATTACCCGCATAATTTTAGAAAAAACTAAAAGTCAGAATTAATTAGTCTGCGATATTTGGTAAACGATATTCCGATTTGCTATTCAGTTCTCCTGGAAAGATGTGTTACTTGCCATTATTGCCTGATCTTATTACTTCCTTTTCAACAGCATCTCGGTATTTACAAATGGCATACAAGGCTCTGGTGAAACTGCATTTGTTTGCAGTTTGACTATTTCTGTTGACTAAGAAATAATTCAATTTAATACTAGTGCTTCCGACATTTCTTCCATTCCAGGAAGTTAATTAAAGTGAGGCTTATCGAAATGATTCCCAGAACAATTAATGGAGATTGACCGACAGAAAGAACGATCCCTATTAAGGATATAATTAGGATTAACAGTCTGGGTAGCAGAACCATTTTACTTGTTCTCCAAACAGCTGCTATACTAAAGCCAATAAAAAGCATATAGCCAATACCTAAAGCGAAGGCAACCGGCGCTTTTAAATGATCATGCGGATGATGAAGTATCTTTTCAAAACCTATTGCTATACCCACAATTCCACAGATGATTAAAAAATGCATAAAGCTGTATGCGTCTCGACCAATCTTTGCCTGGTCTGAGCCTAACTTTTTTGAGAATTTCTCTTCTAAATAATCACTCATCCATGAGAAGTAGCTCCACCAAAGCAAACATGTAACTATTACAGCAAGTCCACCGGCGAGCATTAAATCCTGCGAACGTTCCTGACCACCTACTGCTGTGGCCGCTACGATTAGCGACTCCCCCAGAGCGATGATGACAATTAAACTATGACGTTCTCCAAAATGTTTGGATCGCAAACTCCATCCTTCAGCTCTGCCACCAATAAATCCAGCTAACATATCTAATAAAATAGCACCTAGCCAAAAGATAACGCGCAGAGATGGATTTACCATTGCCCCAGCCAGTACAGCAATTAATCCGGTGATTGATAATAGTGCAAATATTATAACAGCGGAGCGCTGTCCATTTAAATTGGTGGTAACACGAATATAAAGAGCAAGACCTATTATACGTATTACAACATAAGGAATGGCAAACCACATTACACCTTCAGTGAAGGCAAAATCTGTGGAAGATGCCATTACAAAGGCAACACCTGTAGCAATTAATACGATCAATCTAACTTCTGTAATCTTTGTATTAGCAGCATTAAGTGCCCATGTAAACTGAGTCCATGCCCACCAAATCAGCCAAAATATAAGTAGAGACTGCAGCACATGTTCGGGATCAAGATGATTTGCTGTTAAAGAGGTAATCCTGGTAATTGCATAGACAAAAACCAAATCGAAGAACAGCTCTACAAAATCTGCACTCTGCTCAGTGGGTGAGACTAAATTTCTACTTTGTAATAATATTTTTCTCATAATGTAAAATTCTTTTGAACAGTATTTAAAAAGATACTAATAAATCCTATGCACCCTATGGTTGTGCTTTATGATACTTACTGATAACCGTTTGGCTTTATGAAGTGCCGGTTTTCGTAGTACCTTACTTTCCAACCAGCAATAAGCTAATTTGTTTATTCACTATTTCCGCCAAACGAGCAGTCGGCAGTCGGATTGCAGTTTCGCAGCAAAGAACAGTTTTTAATTACCCGTTGAAACCGCATTAAATAGAGCTTTTTTAGGACTCGGTTTTATTTTTTATTGTAACAAAGTATTTTGCTGCTTTTTCATTAAATGAGTAAGTCCAAGAAGAATATTTACTTATCTCTTCATAACATTTACTCATACCAATTTTAAATGCATCAAAAATTTCCTCAAGTTTGAGTGCTAAACACTCATCTTCATTATCTGAATTTTTAATGGTTTCTTTTAAAATGTTTATGTCTGCATTTCCCCATGCATAAAAGATTTGTTTAGCTTTTTTATCCTTTGATAATTTCGACTCGCTTATTAATTCATGTAGAATACCACATCTTGCAGCATACAAATCTATTCCAGAACATGGTAAATTTGAGTAACTTATCATCCATTTTTCAGTCCAATTAATGAATACATTTCTAGTGATATCATTAGTTCTATTTGCAAGATGACTAAAACTATCAATGGCAGAATATAGTAGAATCAGTGAACTCATAATTTTTCTTTCTCTAATAGAGTTTTCAATTGATTCGATGATTTCAAAGTATGTTTGATAGAATCCTTTCATTATTATGAGCCTTAATGTTCCGGCTAAACGGTGTTTTATTCAGTTTAGATTTCGTTGTAGTCGGTCATTATTCTTTTAATTCGGTTTGCAGTTGCTTCAAAAGATACGAATAATCAGTTGACTCCTTTTTAGTCAGTGACTGCATAAGTTTTATCAGTTCGATATAAGCCACAGTTTTAGAATCTTTAACAGATGCCAATAGGTCTGGAATGACGCCTTCGCCTTCCCAATTAGCCCCTGTGGTGGGGTGAGTGAAACGGCATGTTGGAATTTGGATAGACATAAAATCGTTAAGATTAAATTCTTTCCAAGAATGAGCTCCGCCTTTAGTTGTATCACCAACAAGTGTAGCCCTATTAAGATGTTTAAGTGCATAACTGAATGATTCCCCTGAAGAATAAGTCTGATTACTGATTAGGATATAAATTGGGATGTTCGCTAGTCTTGATCCTTTAATTCTCTTTCTGGTCATGATACTTATATCAATATTTTCAGAAGGGCAGTTATAGGTAATTAAATGAGTTGCCGCTTTGTTATCGAAAAAATAACTGGCAATCAACCATACCATTGATCCGCTACCTCCAATACAATCATTCAGGTCAATTATTAGTCCATCGGCACGCTTAATTTTATCTACGCACCTCACAAAGGTGTCTTCTGAATAATCAGGATTTGTGAACTCATCAATTTTGAGATACCCAATGTTTCCTTCTAATAGTTCAGTCCTGGAAAAACCATAATTGTTTTCTAATTCAGTCCTTTTCCAATCATCAGCCAATTTCGATTGAAGGCCTTCTGAACTTGGTTCTTTAGCCGCCTTAATTCTTTCTTCTGAAAAATGAATCCGGAAATGTTGATCCCGACTTATTTCCTTTAAGTCAATCGTTAAAGCTTCAGCGAGTTGATAAGCCCTTAAAGTATCATATTTACCTGATTTTCTTAAATTAAACAGTTGGTCAACAATTAAGGAGCTGTTTTCCTGAATTACATAATGCTCATTAATAAGATGAGCTATTTGATCTATTAATTGATCTGTAGAATCACAACAACAACCATAAGTCTTTGGTACAATAATAAAATTCAGTGACACTATTAAAAGAGATAAATATGTTATTCTCATTCGGATTTCCATTGACTACAAGGTGTGAATATAGTTAATATTGATTTTATTCCCCGGATAGCGTTGCTAAAGCAATAGCCTGAATCATATTCGCAGTAGGATAATGCGCTTTTGTAAGCTGGAATTCAAATTTTCCAACGGTGGTTAAGAAATAAACGAAAGGCTCTTCAATTTGATTAGCTTTTCAGGAGTTGCTCTAAAAATGCATCCTTCCTTCGACGTGCTACTTCAATACTTAATCCATTTTCCATGATAACTGCCCCACCATCACCTTTAACGTATTTTTGAACATAGTCCATATTAATAAGATGAGACTGATGAATTCGAAAGAAACCAAAAGGTGTAAGCATTTCGTCAAAATCCTTCAATGTTTTTGTAACAACTATTTTTTCTCCTTTGGGCATATAGATGGTTGTATAATTACTTTCGCTTTGACAATGAACAATGTCCTTAATTTTAACCAGAATTATTTCATCAAGTGTAGGTAGAGCTATCTTCTCAAATCCACTCTTGTTACTTACCAAAGCTTCCAGTTTTTGATTTATTGACTTGGTATCGTGATTAGCCTTTATCCTTTCCACTGCTGCAACCAATTGATCAGGATCAATTGGTTGCAAAAGATAATCAGTCGCACTGAATTTGAAGGCCTGTAATGCATATTGGTCGTAGGCCGTTGAAAACACCAGAGAAAAACTAATCTTACCCAGTCGATGCAGCAAATCGAAACCGGTACCATCGTTCATCTGAATATCTAAAAAAACAACGTCGGGATTCTCCTGACGAATTACAGATATTCCACTCTCAACACCATCGGCCTCAGCAACAATGGTTAGATCAGGACAGTATCTTTCGATCTGATTCTTAAGTGTTTGCCTTCCTCTTTCTTCATCGTCAATAATTATTGTTCTTATCATCTCTCTCTCTTTTGAATTAAACGGGAATTCTGATTACAACCTGAGTACCAGCTGGTTCTTTGACCTCGTTGTACAAATCAATAATCTGTATGCTTGTTAGGCGTTTGAATTTTTGTCCTAATAACTTGAGCCTTTCACTTGTTACCTTGAGGCCAAGCGATATATGTCCGTCACCTGAGTCTTTCATCTTTTCTGCTTTTTTTCGTCCTATTCCATTGTCCTTAATGGAACAAACCAAAATATCTTCTTCTTCTTCAAAGGTTATCTTAATGGAACCTTTTCTTCCGCTTAGCCCTGTTAAACCATGTTTTATGGAATTTTCAACAAATGGCTGGAACATAAGTGGAGGTATCATTATCATGCTATCATCTATTTCCTCTGCCAGATTAAACTGGATATCAAACTTTTCATTGAAACGCATACTTTCCAGCTCAATGTACAATGTCAGGATTTCCAGATCCTCCCTGAGAGTTACTTTACTTTTTCGGGAATTTTCCATGATGGACCTTACCAAAGTAGCGAACTTGGAAAGATATTTTTCAGCTTGATAAGTGTCATTGCTGGAAATAAAACCTTGAATGGAGTTTAATGAATTGAATATGAAGTGTGGATTCATTTGAGAACGTAACAATTGCTGTTCAATCTCAAGATTCTTTCGCTTGAGGTGCTCTTCCTTATTCTTTTGCTTAAGTTTTATTCTGTTGAAGAATAGTACTCCACTGAGTATCAGAGTTGCCATCAGCGCCATCAGGAGCCATCGAACCCTCTTATACTTTTCAACATCCTGATTTTGTTTTTCAATAAGCAGGTTCTGGATCTGAATTTCTCTTTCCTTCTGGTTCACGTCGAATTTAGTCTGAAGTTCCATAATTTTCGATCGTGTTTCAATATTGTAAATAGAATCCATCAAAACCATCAGGTGATTTGAGAATTCATATGCTTTCTTATAATCCCTAAGGCTATCATAAGCAATAATCATTTGCTCAAGCAAGGTCTCAAGACTGATGTACTTTGAGTTGTCTTTTAGTATTTGATAGGATAACTTATAGTTCAGAATTGCATTGTCGTAATTGCCCTGCTCAAAACGGGTTACGCCTATATCTTTAAGACAACTTGCCATCTCTAAACTGTCACCTAATTCTTCAAACAGATCATGTGCATGCTTGCTAAAAGCGAATGCTTCATCATATTTCTTCAATCTTTGAAAAACAATGGCACGGTTTGCCAGACACTGTGCTGCTCTTTTTTTATTACCACTTGCCATAAAGGATTCATAGGCCAATTGATAGTTTTTTTCGGCTTTTATATAATCCTCCTGGTTACTGTAACAGATACCAAGATTCATCAGGCTGGTTGCCATTTCCATTCCATTACCCAGCTCTTTAAACTGCACATATGATTTCTCATAATAGGAAATGGCTTTTTCAATATCACTTAGCATAAGATTAAGATTACCAAGTGCGCCCAGTACCTTGGCAGCTCCAATTTTATTCTCCTGGCTTTCAAATATCTCGTAAGTTTTAATGAAGTAGTTAATGGCATCCTCATACTTTGCTTCGTACATCTCAATATTACCAATATTACCATAAATGCTTGCCAGATAAGTGCTGTCCTTTTGATCTTCAGCTATTTTCAGTGCCTTCATGAACGATTCCCTCGCTTCATTAAACCGGTTTCTATCACTGTTAATTACGCCAAGATTTACATTGAGGTTTATTTGATGTTGCCATATTTCATATTCGTCGGCTATTTCGAGGGCCTCCAGAATGTACTTTTCCGCCAATTCGCCATTGGAATAGAAATGCTCGTCAATTACATAAAGGTAGCCCCTGATTCTTGTTCCCGGATCATCATCTGCGATAAGCACTTTTATTGAATCATGCAATGGTGGATTCGATTGATCCGACGCGTAAAGTAATGCTGTCGATGTTAGAATCAACAATCCAATTAGAATTAGTCGCATACCTAAATAATTTAATTTGTAGCAAGAATATAGCAGGCTGAATATCTGAAATATCCCATATCTTTAAAACCGGGGTCAGGTTTTGTCTGTGTGATGGAAATGATATTCTACAAGGTCATTTCTACTTCACGAATCTCGCTAAATATAAGGAATAGATGTTAAACATGGTAAGAAATGCAAAATTTTCATCTGGTGTTTGCCATAAAGATATTAAAGCTAATTTTGAGTGGTAAAGTTGAAAAGTGATGAAAAAGATATTAATTGCATCGACCCTGGCATTGATCCTGACATTTAATTTGAATGCACAGCCTAAGGAGAGCGATCAGGAGAAAGGTGTACGAATGGAATGGTTTCAGGAAGCCAAATTAGGAATATTCATTCATTGGGGAATCTATGCAGTTGAAGGAATTAGTGAATCATGGTCCTTCTACAATGGCTATCTGTCACATGAGGATTACATGAAACAGCTGGATGGATTTACTGCATCTGCGTATCAACCAAAGGAGTGGGTAAAACTAATTGAACAAAGTGGAGCTCAGTATGCGGTAATTACTACTAAACATCATGATGGTGTTGCACTTTGGGAAACAGACCAGAATCATTATAATGTGATTGAAAATACACCGGCTGGTACCGATTTGATTGAACCGTTTGTGAAAGCATTAAGAAAAAACGATCTGAAGGTTGGATTATATTATTCCCTGATCGACTGGTCTCATCCCGATTATCCAAATCATACCAGGGAATTGAAAAGGTACAAGGAGGATAGCCTGAGATGGGAACGTTTTGTGAATTTTAATATTGGACAGATAAAAGAGATCTCTGGCAGTTTCAATCCTGATCTGGTATGGTTTGACGGTGACTGGGAGTTTAATGCAGAGCAGTGGCACGCTATTGAAATCAGAGAATTATTGATGAAACAAAATCCTGGAATAATCATTAATTCCCGCTTACGCGGTTATGGTGATTATGCAACACCGGAACAGGGTGCACCCCTACATAAACCTAAAGATCTTTATTGGGAATTATGCATGACAATGAATGATTCATGGGGATTTCAGCATAATGATAAAAATTATAAATCCACGAATCAAATTATTCAGATTTTTGCTGATTGCATAGGAAAAGGAGGAAACTTATTACTTGATATAGGGCCAAAAGAAGATGGTTCTATTCCACCTGAGCAAGTAGAGATTCTAGAAGGATTAGGCAGATGGACCAAGAAGCATGAAAAGGCAATTTACAATACCAGAGCAGGTTTGCCTTCTGAGTGTTTCTATGGCCCAACAACTCTGTCGGAAGACAGTACCAAACTCTACCTATTTCTTCCATATAAACCATCTGGTTCAATTGCATTAAAAGGTGTGAAGAACAGGATAAATAGTAGCTGGGTGCTTGGGAATGGAACACATCTGGAACCTAAACTATATCTCAAACCTTATTGGAGTTCGCATGCAGGAGTCTATTTTATTGATATTCCTGAAGACGCCTTAGATGAAGAGATGACGGTTGTTACCATTTTACTGGATGGGAAACTGAAGCTCTAGTCAGCAGCAGCGACAACTTCAATACGGTGCTCGAATATTTCAATTACATCGCCTGGAATTAACTTGGCTCGTTTCCGCATTTCAACTTCTCCATTGCGTTTAACCTCACCATCTTCTACCATTAGCTTGGCCTGTCCGCCTGAGTTTGCAATACTGACAGCCTTTAGCAATTGAATGAGCTGGATATATTCTGTGTGAAGTTCAAATTTCATAATTAACAAATTACTTAATGCTTTTAATCAATGTAATAGCTGGCACATTAAAACTATTTTTTTATTTAGTTAAGAATTGCTTTTGACTGTTCCTTAATAACATCTGCATTCTCACGCCAGGCTCTTTCCAAACGGGTCATATGTCGAACCATAAAATCGATGATGTCTGGCCATTGCTCTTGCACATAAATATTCGCTGGTTCCGTTTCAAAATAGATCCTTGCCACCTTTTTCTTTTCAGTTAAAAAAATCTCCCGGTCCCAGACAAGCTCATTCTTAAACGTATTTTCTATAGGTGTTTTGAAAGAATAAAGTAATTCAAACAGCACTTTTCGCTCTTGATTATTACTCCTGTTGATTTCGATCATTACGTAAGCACATATGTGGTCGAGATGAAATTTCAGTTCAATACCTTTAATGCCTGTTTTATACAGCATCCATTTTTTTGAATAGCCACGTTTGTTTTTAATGCTGCGGGTTCGCTCTGCAAATGAGTTCCAAAATGCCTGTCTCAGCTCTTTCTTCTCTTCGTGCGTAAACATTTATATTGGATTGTACCGGATTAATCGTAAAGGTTCCCAACCTTGATCAGAGTAGGCAGGTCAAGTATTTTAATCTTTCTGCCGTTTAGTTCTATTAGTTTATCTGATTTGAATTCTGAGAGTAAACGGATTACTGATTCTGTGGCTGTACCAACAATATTTGCTAATTCTTCTCTCGTTAAGGAGATGTTTAGCGTATCATCTTCATCCGTATCAAATTCATTCTTCAGTAATACCAATACTTCAGCAAGTCTCTCGCGAACAGTTTTTTGTGCAATATCCGTAATGTAATTATTTGCCTCACCCAATTCTTTACATGCCAACTGCATTAGTTCCATCGAGAATTCAGAGTTTTTCTTAATGGTTTTATGAAGGAAATCTGCCGGAATATAACATAGAATAGCATCATCAATTACCTTCGCTGTGGTACAGGCAACTTCATTGCTCAGGATAGACCGGTAGGCAATAACATCACCGCGTTTTGCAAACTTAATGATCTGCTCTTTACCTTCTATGCCCGTTTTGTAGAGTTTGATAATACCCTTGTTAACACAGTAAAATCCATTGATACGGTTCCCTTCGTGATATAGGATTGTTCCTCTCTTGTGAAAATTACAACTCTTCTCATAGTCAAGATCTTCGAGCTCCTCGCTTGAAAGATGACTGAAAATGGAATCGGTCTTTCTTACACATTCACCACATGAAGGTATTGAAGGTAAATTCTTCATACATTATTCAAGTTAAACCTGGAATGACTAATGTCAACTTTTGTCAAGGCCAAAGATAAAATATTTTGATATAAAAATGGGTCTATACCGCAATATAGACCCATTTTTGTGCAAATTATAACAAATTTAGAATGCTTTGTTAAACTACCTGTTTTTATCTGTTAATCCTTCCATTCGGCAAGGAAAAGATTCGTGTCGTAAGTTCCGCCGTTATTTCTGTTTGATGAGAATGCCAGGTATTTACCACTATAAGAAAATACAGGAAAAGCATCAAAAATCTTGTCATGAGAGATTCGTTCTAAACCGGTTCCATCAACATTGATCATATAAAGATTAAATTGAAAACCTTTTTCATTGGCATGATTTGATGAGAAGATCACCTTTTCGTCGCTTACATGAAAAAATGGACTCCAATTGGCTTTTCCCAAACTGGTTAATTGACGAAGTTCACTGCCGTCAACATTACAGATATAAAGCTCCATATTGGTTGGCATGACCAATCCCTGAGCCAGCAAATCGTTGTACTCTTTTACGTCCTCTTCAGTTTTAGGCCGGCTTGAGCGAAAGATTAATTTAGTACCGTCGTGGGAGAAGAAGGCTCCACCATCATAGCCTAGTTCAAATGTTATCTGTTTAACATCACTTCCATCCAGATTCATTGTATACAACTCAAGGTCGCCAGAACGCAAAGAGGTGAAAACAATTTTATCACCTTTTGGTGATACAGTAGCTTCAGCATCATAACCTGGTTCATCTGTCAGCTTTTGAATAATATTACCATTGAGGTCAGCAACGTAAATGTCGAAGCTATCGTAAATCGGCCATACATATTTACCATCTTCTCTTGGATCCGGTTTATGTGGACAGGATGCATCGTGTTCGTGTGTTGACGCATATAACATTGTTGTATCTCCGGGCATAAAATATGAACAGGTGGTACGACCATCTCCTGTGCTTACCAGTTGTGGAATTTTATTGGCGGATTGTTCCTCCATTGAGTTCATAACAAAAATCTGGTCGCAGTGAGCGTTCCATTTTTCATTGGTGGCCTGAAAGATAAGTTTTGAATCATCGAAGCTCCAGTAAGCTTCAGCGTTGTCACCACCAAAAGTTAACTGTCGCAAGCTTTTAAAATGTTGCTCCTCAGGGTAGATTAAACTTTCTGTTTGTGGTTTTGGCTCATCCACAACTTTATCCGTCTCATTTTTTTTTGTGCTTTGACCGCAAGATGCCAATACAACTACTACTGCTAATAAAATTAAATTTCTCATTATCTTATTTGTTAAATCTCAATATCAAACAAAGGAAATCAATATTTGTTGCAATCATCAATACATTGAAATTTTGTTTCGCCAGGAAGATTTATTATTAATTTTGAGGTACTAAAATTTAGTCAGAAAATGAACAAACGAACATTGGTGATAGGAGCGAGTAATAATCCGGGCAGATACTCCTATAAAGCCGTCTCAGCATTAACGGAACATGGACATGATGCGGTTCCCCTGGGAATTAAAAAGGGAGATATTGAAGGGATTGTTATCCTGAATGGAACTCCTGAATTGAAAAACATAAATACTGTAACACTCTATTTGAATTCTTTAGCACAACAGAAGTATTACGATTATATCATGGATTTGGCTCCGCAACGTGTGATTTTTAATCCGGGGACAGAGAATCCGGCATTTCAGACACTTTGTGAAGAAAACGGGATTCAGGCACTTGAAGCGTGCACCTTGGTAATGTTGGCAACAAATCAATACTAGATTATTAAAATATATTTAGATGGAAAAAAATATAAAGATTAATTGGAAGGGTAATATGGCTTTTGGGTTTGAGGAGGAAGGATTTAACTATACTTTCGATGCAGCACCAGAAGTTGGAGGAGAGAATAAAGGACCAAGGCCAAAAGTATTTATGATGTATGCTTTGGCAGGTTGTACCGGAATGGACGTAGTTTCAATCTTAAAGAAGATGAGAGTTGAGATTGAGGATCTGGATATTTCGGTTAACGGAAATATAACTGAAGAACATCCAAAGCAATTCGATCGGATGCATGTTGTTTTTACCTTTACAGGCAAGGATTTACCAATGGAAAAGTTGAAGAAGGCGGTAAGCCTTTCAGAAGAGAAATATTGTGGTGTCAGCGCAGTTTATAAGAAGGTGATGCCAATTACCACAGAAATTGTGGTAATTGAGAAATAGCATATTATCTTTCAAATTATTTGGTAAATTTGCAGCGTCAATTTGGGCATTTAACTCAGTTGGTTTAGTCCGTCAGCTGACGGATGACAGGGTAGAGTTCTCAGGTTCTTATTTATACTTTTATATTTTTAATATTGGGCATTTAACTCAGTTGGTTTAGAGTGTTACCTTGACAGGGTAGAAGTCACTGGTTCGAATCCAGTAATGCCCACGAAACTAAACTACAGGACCTATGTATTACACTTATGTCCTCTACTCAATACAATATCAGAAAATCTACGTAGGCTATACTTCCAATCTGGAAAATCGTCTGTCAGCACACAATGATATTCGTAATACCGGTTGGATATCAAAGTATCAGCCTTGGGTAGTTTTACATCGGGAAGTATTTGAATCCAAACAGGAGGCAATGAAACGGGAGAAGCAATTGAAAAGCTCCCGGGGACGCGCTTTTATCCATGAGGAGTTGTTGGGTTCTGGCATTTAACTCAGTTGGTTTAGTCCGTCAGCTGACGGATGACAGGGTAGAAGTCACTGGTTCGACCACGCAGTAGCGCGACAGCAGAGAGCAATCCAGTGATGCCCACGAAACTAAACTACGGGACCTATGTATTACACTTATGTCCTCTACTCAAAGCAATATCAGAAAATCTACGTAGGCTATACTTCCAATCTGGAAAATCGTCTGTCAGCACACAATGATATTCGTAATACCGGTTGGACATCGAAGTATTGATCGGGATTAAGTTCAGGGTGATTTACATTCAGATTTAGTAGTGTTGCAAACATTTGGGTAAATTCGTCGGAAGCCAGGATGATTTTTCCTGTTTATGTTGTCCGGCGATTTGATCAGCTTATACTATAACATTCACCACATACTCTTCAAATTGATAATTGTCGTCATACAAGAATGGGATTTACTTTCTGATCCGATTCGATTACATAATAACACTTACCTTATCGTAATTCAACAAGAGTCTCTTAACTTCATTGGATAATATGTTTATCGCATCGCTGGACTGAGGGATAATATTATTTGATCCAATATCGAGGAACGACAGCTTAGCTGGTAACTGAGAGGTCACTGAAGCTGACCAATATGACTAGCCACTGGTGAAAACCGTGGTTAAAGTGAGCGCAGTTCAATCACCGGACGACGTTCCTATAAACGTGATGCAATAATTCTTCCGGTGGATGGAGAAGATTTTTGAGCGATAGCCAAAGCCAATTGTCCCAGGTTTGACATTGTTAATGACGAGTTAATAGAGCAATCCGGTAATGCCTGCAAAAAGGTTGTCTCAACAGTTAGCTTCTCTCTCATTTCTGGCTTGACCAGGAATCTATTTGCCATCTGTTTCGATTCGCTGAGATTCCAGCAACTACTGCCATTAGGCTGGCTTTCGTAGAAATGAATGAATTAAGGGGCGTTAGGACAGCCCCTTAATATGTTGAGTATCAGATTTAATGAATGACTATAGCCTTTCTTGTTAATGTTTGATCTTTGCTGCTAATATGAATCAAATATTCACCATCCGGATAATTGTTACAGTCAATATCCAATTTTTGATATCCTAATGGCAGATTTATTTCTATAGTTTTTTGAATCAACTGTCCGGTGATTGAATAAACCGTCAATGAAATTAGCTGATCACGCGTAAGATGAACGTCTAAACTAATGGATTCATCTGCCGGAGTTGGGAACGGATTACTTATGATCATCTCGTGTTCAGAGAGCTTCTCAACCGTTCCGGCAATTACAAGTTTATCTTCGATGTACGCATAATTACCTTCAATAAAACTGCTTATTTGATAGGTGGATTCAGAATTATCAATATAACTCCAACGCTTCAGAATAAATGACTCGTTTTCCAGTAAACCACTGTTTCCAAGTAGATCATCATGCCCTGGGATAGGAATTACCATATGTCTGCCTGTGTATTTGGCGGCTCCAATCACTTCACCGTTTAATTTATAAACTCCAACTTCATCACCGATTACCATTTGTCCATTCCATGATTCATTTGGAATACACAGGGTCATGTTCGGTGACGCTTTAGCAGGAGCATCGTAGTATATGGTTTGAGGAATCTCTACAAAGGACTTTTGGAAAGCAGTAGTATTTGCTGGATAGGTCAGGATAGCCAGATTGTTCAGTTTAATTTTATATCCTTCGCCCGGATTCATATTTCCAATGAAGTCAACACTGAAGAATGGCCAGTATATATTTCCAATACTGTTCTTAACAACAACAACATTAGAAATAATAGGGCTCATCATGGCGATAATAGGAGCAGGTGTTGTTCGGAGATATCCTAACAAACTCCAGCTTGAAGCAATGGTAACAGGATTGGTAACAGGATCTATTAAATCTCCTACAACCCAGAGCTGTGCAGGATTAGCCATGAATATTTGATACCCTTCACCAATTGACATGTTACCAATATTGTTAAATCCAAATGCCGGCCAGTAAACTTTTCCTTCGCTGTTCTTTACAATTAGCACTCCTGCGGAAATAGTATCCAGTACGGCTGCTATACTTGGATTAACAGGATCAATATAGGTAGAGAACATTGTATACCCTGACAGCAGGTTTATCAGTTGTTCAGTAACAATAACCTCCTCAATAACATAGCTGATGTGGTCAGCCAGATTGGCTGAATCACCCCAATATGCACTTTGCAATCCTGTTGAATCATGCAATGCATACCAGAAAGTATAAGTTCCCGCTCCCCAGCCGGGAAATCCAAGACCAGAGTTAGCAATTGCTTCAGTATTTATGTCAACTATAAATATACCAGAGAAATGAAAGAATTCTGCAATTCCGAGATATTGGTTGTTCATTTGACTTAATTCAAGAGGCCCCACTGGAACCATAATATTGAACCAACTAACCGAATCACCCGGGAATTCAGATTTAGTGATTCTAATCTCAAGGTGAGAAATATCGTAATCCGGATCATTACCGGTAATGTATAGAGTCGACCAGTCTTCAAGAACTGTGTTTTCTGCAGGAGCCATAGCAACAATGTACGGAGGATCGGTAAGTGGAGGAACAAATGTAATGACAACATTATCACTGTTTTCACATCCGTTGACATCGGTAACTGTAACTGTGTAGGTGCCTGAAGTAGTTACTGTAAATAGTTGGTTGCTCGAACCATTTGACCAGAGGTATGATGTAAAACTTCCGGGATCAAGAGTGACACTTGTTCCTTCAAAAGGAAATTGATCCGGACCCAGATTTACCACTGGTAGAGGATTAATTGTAAGCGTAAAACTATCTTCCCCTTCACAACCATTACCATCTGTTACCGTTACCGAATATATCCCGGCAATATTCACAAGAATAGTTTGAGTGTTTTCAAAGCTTGACCAGTCATAACTTTGGAATGTACCTGCGTCAAGCATATAGCTATCACCATCGCAAATAGTTACATCAGGTCCTAAATCAGTCACTGGCAAAGGATTTACGGTAAGCGTAAAGCTATCTTCCCCTTCACAACCATTGCTATCTGTAACTGTAACCGTAAAACTTCCGGCAGTATTAACAATTATGGATTGAGTTGTTTCCAGGGTAGACCACACATAAGTTGGGAAAATACCTGCATCAAGGGTAATGGTGTTTCCGTCACAGATGTCCATATCAGGGCCGAGATCAACCACAGGTAAAGGATTTACAATGAGTGTGAAGCTATCTTCCCCTTCACATCCGTTGCTATCGGTAACTGTTACCGTATATATTCCGCTGGTATTCACAACAATTGTTTGAGAGATTTCCAGCGTTGACCAGGCGTAGCTCTGAAATGTGCCTGCATCAAGTGTGTAGCTTTCATCGTCACAGATAGTCATAGCCTGACCTAGATCAACAATAGGTAGTGCAATCACAGTTAGCATAAAACTATCTTCACCTTCACATCCATTACTGTCAGTCACAGTAACAGAAAAGGTTCCCGCAGTATTAACCACAATGGTTTGTGTGGTTTCCAGGGTAGACCAGATATAGCTTTGGAATATTCCCGCATCCAGTGTAAAAGACTCACCGTCGCAAATAGCCATATCCTGACCGAGATCGACAATAGGTAGTGCATTCACCGTTAGCATAAAGCTATCTTCCCCTTCACAACCATTACCATCTGTTACTGTAACTGAATATGTGCCGGCTGCTCCAACCGAAATTGTAGGTGATGTCTCCAGGGTTGACCATTGATAAGATTGAAAGATTCCTGCATTCAAGAGGTGCATTTCACCAAAACAAAGCACCGCATCAGGCCCAAGGTCAACTACCGGTAGCTGGTTGATGCCAATAACGATGGTGTCACCACCCTGACAACCATTGGCATCACTCACCTGCACAGTATAAGTACCGGCTGTTGATACAATTATTGTCTGGCTTATTTCCTGAGTGGACCAAAGATAAGTGGCAAAATTTCCTGCATCAAGAGTGAGAGATTCACCTGCGCAAAGGTCAGTGTCAGGCCCAAGATTGACATAAGCATATTGATTGACGGCTAGCGCAAAACTATCTTCTCCTTCGCAACCATTGATATCTGTAACGGTAACCATATAAGTTCCCGCAGTGTTAACTGAAATGGTTTGAGTTGTTTCCAGCGTTGACCATACATAACTTGAGTAATTACCAGCATCGAGAGTAACAGAGCTGCCAATGCAAACCGCAGCGTCAGGCCCTAAGTCAACTAGTGGTAGTGGATTCACGGTAAGTGAAAAACTGTCTTCCCCCTCACAACCATTGGAGCCAGTTACGGTAACCGTAAAAGTTCCGGCAGTATTCACAATAACTGTTTGAGTTGTTTCCAGGGTTGACCATGCATAAGCTGAGAACGTGCCAGCATCAAGGGTGTAAGAGTCACCATTACATATTGCCATATCAAGTCCAAGATCTACTACTGGTAATGGATTAATGCTAAGAACGAAGCTATCTTCTCCTTCACATCCATTACTATCGGTAACTGTAACTGTAAAGGTTCCTGCTGTATTTACCACAATTGTTTGAGTTGTTTCCAGGGTTGACCATGCATAAGCTGAGAACGTGCCAGCATCAAGGGTGTAAGAGTCACCATCACATATTGCCATATCAAGTCCAAGATCTACCACCGGTAATGGGTTAATGTTAAGAACGAAGCTATCTTCTCCTTCACATCCATTACTATCGGTAACTGTAACTGTAAAGGTTCCTGCCGTATTTACAACAATTATTTGTGTTGTTTCCAATGTCGACCATGCATAAGCTGAGAACGTGCCGGCATCGAGGGTGTAAGAGTCACCATCACATATTGCCATATCAAGTCCAAGATCTACCACCGGTAATGGGTTAATGTTAAGAACGAAGCTATCTTCTCCTTCACATCCATTACTATCGGTAACTGTAACTGTAAAGGTTCCTGCCGTATTTACAACAATTATTTGTGTTGTTTCCAATGTTGACCATGCATAAGCTGAGAACGTGCCAGCATCGAGGGTGTAAGAGTCACCATCACACATTGCCATATCAAGTCCAAGATCTACCACCGGTAATGGGTTAATGTTAAGAACGAAGCTATCTTCTCCTTCACATCCATTACTATCGGTAACTGTAACTGTAAAGGTTCCTGCCGTATTTACAACAATTGTTTGTGTTGTTTCCAGGGTTGACCAGACATAAGCTGAGAACGTGCCAGCATCGAGGGTGTAAGAGTCACCATCACATATTGCCATATCAAGTCCAAGATCTACTACTGGTAATGGATTTATGCTAAGAACGAAGCTATCTTCTCCTTCACATCCATTACTATCGGTAACTGTAACTGTAAAAGTTCCAGCAGTATTCACCACAATTGTTTGAGTTGTTTCCAGAGTTGACCATGCATAAGCTGAGAACGTGCCAGCATCAAGGGTGTAAGAGTCACCATCACAAATTGCAGCATCCTGGCCAAGATCAACAATTACACCATTGAAATAACTAATATTAATGGTATCACTTCCCTGATTATTTCCAGCATCACTCACAGCAAGCCAGTACTGGCCAGCCTGTGACACTGTTATGGTTTGTGTTGTCTCACCTGTGGACCAGAGGTAGGAATCATAAATCCCTGCATCAAGAAGAAGGGATTCACCCGGACATAATGATGTATCATTTCCAAGGTCAACGGGTAGTTGAATTGCAACACATTCATGAATGCCTTGAACCGTAATCGTATCGCAATTCGCACCGTCGAAAACAAGGAATGAATATGATTGATTACTAGCAATCAAAGCACTGGTAAACTGATTACCGTTAACAACACCGGTGGGTAAACCTGATGATTCATCAATAACAGTATAAACACTTCCATTTCCACCCGAAATATCGAAGCTGGTAGTATAGTTCAGATTATCCTGTGTACAATTATAGCTTTGATTATTAACGGAGATTGAAGCAAAAGCAGAGATAACAATATCATCAGAATTTTCGCAACCCAGTACGCTATAGACCTGTACCGTGTATGTTCCCGGACCTACTTCAATCTGTGAAGTTATAGCTCCGGTTGACCATATAACTGCAGCATGAGTACCCGCATTAAGGAGTAAAAGATCTGTCTGACATATACTAGTGTCATTTCCAATGTTGATTGCAGGTGTAGATTCAACAACCACATTGACGGTATCAGAATTGGTACATAAAAAGCTATTGCTTACCGTAACCATATAACGTTAATGTGTTTTATGCGAAGTCAGGTCGCAAGTTGTAATCAAAGATAGAGAATTATGAGTTGAGTTAGTCAATGGGATTAAAAACTGTACTGATTTCGTATAAAACTGTGTTGGACGAAGC
>Ga0233443_1001226_pt1 | contig 23159 bp, 15 predicted proteins | sample SI_123_September_2_FD_182784 | JGI IMG/M metagenome (GOLD analysis project Ga0233443, IMG submission 182784) | Seawater microbial communities from Saanich Inlet, British Columbia, Canada - SI_123_September2016_200_MG | ecosystem: Environmental > Aquatic > Marine > Inlet | place: Canada: British... | reverse complement strand
CTTCAATTCTATTTTGCTTAAAATCAAGCTGAGTAAGATGCTGAAGATTTTTCAATGCCACAAGTGATTCAGTACCCGTAGCATTAATGTAGAGCGCAAGCAATTCTTTCAGATCCACCAATTCATTTATTCCGCTCAGTGGGTTTTTCCCTAATGACAGTGATTGAAGTTTAGTAAGTCCGGAAATTGGCAAGAGGATGCTTATTTGATTACCCGTTAAATCGAGTAATTCCAGTTCCGTAAGTTGACTTAGAAAGTTAATATTACTTAGTTTACAATTTTTAAGAGTCAGAGATTTCAATCCCTGCAATGAGCCGATAAATTCAGGCTGATCCAGCTCATTATCGCTAAGATTAAGCCCTGTAATCTCATTCACTTCTTTTTCAGTAAGCTGATCTATTAGCCGGCTTCTTTCACCCTTTAACTGATATATTGATCTTGGAAATTGTTTGAGATACTCAAAAAGTGATGATTTCATATGTGCACTATTCAGGCTACCTATACGAGCCTTTAAACGATTGGTTATACATGCTTATCTGTCAAAATCTGAATAAAGAAGGTATTGCTTACGGATCTTTTTAAATGATGCCAGATCTGCCTGCCAGCTTTCCCGAATCTTCTCCTCAGTTGTACCGGATTGAATCTGCTTTCGCAGTTCATCACTTCCGGCAAGTTTATCGAAATAGTCTGTAAAAAACTCTTTCTCTTCGGCATCCTTTTCCAATAATTTGGACAGGTGTAAATACGTTCCAATCAAATAACCTAATCTTAGTTTACCTTCCTTCCTGAAGTCATCTGCTACACCTGAAAGATTCGCACCCAGGCATTTTTCTCCGTTCAATTTAGTGACAATCTTTCCTTCTCCTGCCGGAGTAAAAGCAAAACTTCCGAATGCCAGGCGGGGATGTCCATAGCACTGAAATGGGTGATCCGTTCCACGGCCTATGCTCACCAAAGTGCCTTCAAAAAAGCACAAGCTTGGATAAAGATAAACCGATGCCATATTTGGTAAGTTGGGTGATGGCCGGATTGGTAATTGATATCGGGTGTTGTGATCATATCCTTCACAGCTAATGATGATTAAATCGCATTGGATCTCATTATCCAGCCAACGTTCTCCGTTGATCATTCTTGCATACTCACCAATGGTCATTCCATGCACAACGGGGATCCTGTGTTTGCCAACGAAGGATTCATACCCTTCTTTTAAAATTGGTCCATCAATATAATACCCGTTCGGATTAGGCCGATCGAGCACGAGCACTGTGATTCCATTTTCAGCACATGCTTCCATCACATAGTGAAGGGTTGAGATGTACGTATAAAACCGGGCTCCCACATCCTGAATATCGAAAATCAACATTTCAATGCTATCCAGTTGTTCGGAAGCAGGCTTTTTACTCTTTCCATAAATTGATACAATCGGTAATCCTGTTTTCAGATCCAGCTGGTCACCAATCAATTCTCCTGCTTCTGCTATTCCCCTAAAGCCATGTTCCGGACAAAATACTTTCTTTACGTTAACTTCCAATGAAAGCAAAGTATCAACCAGATGAGTTGAGCCTAACACGGAGGTCTGATTTCCAACAATCCCTATGCTTTTATCCTTTAACATAGGGAGATATCTTTCCAATCGTTCAGCGCCTACCCTCACCTGAGCATGCAACAATAGCGTAGAAAAGAAAAACAAGGCTATTAAACTGAAACGAATCATAATCTTCATTTGCAACTTTTTATATCATTAACTTTTATGATGCGGTTTTCTGTCTTCCAAAGATAGAATGAAAGCAGGCAATACAAAATGAAAGTGCCGGTAAAGTATCCGGGACCATTCCTAAAATAATTACCTATTCCCTCAATTGTCTATGAATCGATCTATTGACTAAAATGCTAGCTTTGTAAATATAAATCTGAAGCATTGAACACAGAGCTTTTCATAGCAAAACGAATTTATAGATCGTCGGAGAAGAGGCGCATGTCTACTCCTACGATTCGTATTTCCATTGCCAGCATCGCCCTGGGTTTATCTGTAATGATCATGACGGTAGCAATCGTCACTGGTTTTAAGCTTGAGATACGTAATAAAATTACCGGGGTGAATGGACACATCACCATCACCAACTTCGAGAGCAGTAACAACTATGAAACCTCCCCTGTCAACACCGATCAGTCTTTTTATCCTGAAATAGTAGACCATGCCGGGATTAAACATATTCAGGTATTTGCAACAAAAGCGGCAATTGTGAAAGCTGACGAAGATGTAGAAGGTATTATACTGAAGGGTGTTGGAAAGGAATATAACTGGGACTACGTTCAATCGCAACTTGCTGATGGAAGCAGATTAAATGTTGTAGAAGGAAGCAAAAGTAACGGTGTGATTATCTCTGAATCGCTGTCGAAACAAATGAAACTGTCAGTAGGCGACGCATTGCACTCTTACTTCATACAACAGCCTCCGCGGGTAAGAAAATTTGAGATTCAGGGAATCTATCAGAATAATCTCGAGGTATTCGACAATCTGGTATATTGCGATATAGGTCATATCCAAAAGATAAATAACTGGGGCAGCGATAGAGTAGGTGGTTTTGAAATACTCATCGACGACTTTGATGATCTGGATCAGATGTATGATGTAGTGAACGATATTGCCGGTCATCAATTCATGGATGACGGATCTTCCATGCTTGTTGAATCTGTTGAACAAAAATATTCCCAATTATTCAACTGGACCTCATTATTCGATACAAACACTTACTTCATACTTACCTTAATGTTCATTGTAGCCGGTATTAATATGATTAGCGGACTATTGATCCTCATCCTTGAAAAAACTAATATGATCGGAATACTAAAGGCTGTTGGATCCAGGAACTGGAGTGTAAGAAAAATATTCCTTTATAATGCTCTTTTTATTATTGGCAAAGGGGTGATCATTGGAAACATTATAGGATTGGGACTTTGTTTTGCACAACAATACTTTGGTTTGATAAAACTGGATCCTGCCTCATATTATGTTTCGCTTGTTCCTATCGAATTGAAACTTGTACCATGGCTTCTGTTAAACATCGGAACCATTTTTATCACCCTGATGATGTTAATTTTACCTTCGTACATAGTAACCCGCATCAGTCCAATTAAAGCGATTCGCTTCGAATAGCAGATAACAGTTGAGTTTGTTGAATTAATCAACGGCTGATAGCCAAATCCATCAGGTACAAAAAAAACATGTTTTAAATTACCCGCAACACTATTTCATTTCTGTTAAATCGGAACTAAATTGCCAATCAAAATATTGAAGTGTAATGAAGAAAGGATTTAACCCTCAGAAGAATTACCATGAGACAATGACCGAAATCGGTTATGTGTCCAGAAAGGAAGCTACTGATGATGATTATAAAAGGATTGGTTTTAAATCAGGCCTTGAAGTTCATCAACAACTGAAGACAAAAAAGAAACTCTTTTGCAACTGTCCGGCTGGTATTTATCATTCGCATGATGATTTTAATGCAGAATTGATAAGACATATGCGTCCGACGCTTTCAGAATTGGGTGAATACGATGGAACAGCTCTTATGGAGTTTAAAACCAAAAAAAATATCACCTATCGAATTAATAACAAAACAGCCTGTACCTATGAGGTGGATGACACTCCTCCATTTCCGGTAAACAGAGAAGCACTCGAATATGCCCTTGAAATCTCAATATTATCAAAATTTAATATTGTTGGTGAAGTCCATATCACACGAAAGCAATATCTCGATGGCAGTATTCCAACCGGATTTCAGCGAACCGCAATTTTAGGAGTTGAGGGTGAAATAGAATTAAAACATAAGAAAGTTAAACTTATTCAGCTAAGCATTGAAGAAGACTCCTGCAGGGAAATCTCTGACATTGGACACGAGAGAATTTATAAAACTGACCGTTTAGGAATGCCTTTAATTGAAACTGTTACCTATCCGGAGTTATTTACTCCTGATGAGTTGATGGAAGCGGCTCAGGTAATCAGGTTCCTGAATCGAAGTACCGGCAAAGTAAGAACAGGAATGGGTGCTGGCCGTGAGGATGTTAATGTGAGTTGTGAAGGAGGAACACGTGTTGAAATTAAAGGAGTTGCGCACAACAAGTGGATTCCGGAATTGTCGCACAATGAAGCGTTTCGTCAATACGCCTTGTTAAATGCGAGAAAAAAATTACTTGAACGGATAACTGAGCCTAAAAAGTGGAAAACAGAACATGCTGTTATTGATTATGATGTTTTCCTTAAACTGGATGAAAGACTGAAAACGGCTAAGGATAATGGCAACAAGCTGGTCCTTATTAATCTGCCTAAGTTTGAAGGTATATTATCTCATTTTACGCAACCGGGGAAAATGTTTGCGGATGAAATTGCTGATCGAATCAAGGTAATCGCTTGTATTGAGAGACCATTTATGTCGCATACCGAAGAGTTGAATCCAACCCTTAAAAAGAGAGACTTCGACCTAATGGCTCCAATGATCAATGCACAGGAAGGTGATGCACAAATACTCTTGTGGGGCCCGAAGGAAGATATTCCAACCGCTCTCGAAACTATTGAAGAACGATGCCAAATGGCTTTGGATGGAATTCCAAATGAAACCCGAAAGTCATTCGAAGATGGAACAACCATTTTTGAAAGAGTGTTGCCTGGTGCCGACAGGATGTATCCGGACACCGATTCTGCTCCTATTCCACTGGAGGATAAATATATTGAGTCATTAAGAAAGAACCTTCCTATGGATATCGCCGATCGCTATCGTCAGATGCGCGATTGGGGCATTCCATCTGACGCCTACAACTATATCTTGAAAAACAATTTAGTGCCTACCATTGAAAAAATCGCAGAAGAAACGAAGCTGGCACACAAGTTTGTAGGTATCTTTTTCGGACATACAGTTAAGAATATTGAAGGCAAGGCCAGAACTCATGCTGACTTCTCCTACAATAAAATTTATGGACTCTTCAAATTCATTAAAACGGAAAAACTTGACTATAGCATAGCCAAGGATATGTTACCGCTCATTTTTGAACATGCTAATCTGGACTTTCAGTCAGTATTGACAATCTTAAAGTTTAAAAAGAGGAAGAAGGAAGAACTTGTCGCACCAATTGAGTTTCTGCATGAGAAGTTCAAGGAGATAAAAATTTCAGACAATGATGAGGTTGCGGTTGAATGGCTGATGGGACAGTTACATCGCCAGGCAATAGGTAACATCTCATTAAAAGAGTTGAGAAAAGAAATTGAGAAGAAACTGAAATCAAATTCGTAAACTTTAAAAGCAAGAGAATGAGCACTGATTTTTTCCAGGGTTACAAAGGCAGAGCATTAGAAATGTTGAAAAAATATAATGTTCGTGTCTGGGGACAGGCAGAGGTATTAACTACCCGTGGTACTTTTAAAGGCACTGTTTTACCAAGAGCAGAGAACGATGACGATCTGCATATTGTAATGAAAATTGTAACGGGCTACAATGTGGGTGTGGACATTTTAACAGTCACCTCCATGAAAGAAACCGGTTATAAAAAAGCCAACTATAAAATTCCGGAAAAAGAGTTTCCTTATACTCCAAACCTGCCGGCTGTTAAGCTGTTTGGTACAGGAGGTACAATTGCTTCACGCCTGGACTACAGAACAGGTGCTGTAATTCCGGCATTTTCGCCAGGTGAATTGTATGGAGCAGTTCCTGAACTGGCAGATATTTGTAATCTGACCACAGAAAAAGTATTTGCAGTATTTAGTGAGAACATGGGTCCTGATCAATACAAACAACTGGCCATTTCCATTGGAAAAGAAATAGAGAATGGAGTTGACGGTATTGTAATTGGTCACGGAACAGATACACTGCATCACACCGCCGCCGCGCTTTCCTTCATGATCCAGGATTCACCGGTACCAATTATTCTGGTTGGTTCTCAACGATCATCGGACCGTCCATCCTCAGACGCAGCACTAAACCTTATGCATGCAATGAATGCAGCTGGTCACAGCGACATAGCCGAGGTTCTGGTTTGTATGTTCGGACCGACTTCTGATGAATATGGATTCCTTCATAGAGGAACCAGAGTAAGAAAGATGCACTCCTCGTACCGTTCGACCTTCAGAACCATAGGAGACACTCCTGTTGCCACCGTAAGTCGCGAGGGATTCAAAATGATTAAAGAGGAGTACAACCACAGGAGGAAAGACAAAAAAGCCAATATTCTGCCGTATTTTAGTGAGAAGGTTAGTATGGTTTACTATTACCCAAACATGCAACCAGATATTATTGACTCATTGGTTGACAACGGTTATGAAGGAATCATCATTGTAGGAACCGGTCTTGGTCACGTAAACAAAGAACTTTATCCTGCACTTGAAAGAGCTCAGGAGAAAGGTGTTCACGTTTACATGACACTTCAGACAATCTGGGGCTATGTTCATATGTTTGTTTATGATACAGGACGTGATATGATGGCTAAGGGTGTTATTCCTGCCGGAAACATGCTTCCTGAAGTAGCCTTTGTTAAATTAGGATGGGCACTCGGACTGGTTGAAGAAGATGAGAAAAAATCAGGCAAACAACTATCAATGGAAGATAAGCATGCTCGGGTTAAAGAAATTATGATGACACCGATTAACGACGAAATAACAGAAAGAGAACCATACAATGGGTACCTGGTCTATCAGGGTGGTGTTGATGAAGTTGAAGAATTCATTAGAGAATTCAGAAAATAGAATTTAATAAGAACGAAATATTAAAGCGGCTTTTATTGAGATTGCCGCTTTTTTATTCCCTTTTCTCCACAAGATTTAATTTTTTGCTATGCTTTTTTTGCTTAAATTAGTTTCATTGATAAGGCCGCTGAATAGCATTTAGCAACTATTTCAATCCGGGAGTGAAGCTGAAAGTGAAGATTTTAAACAGAGAACCGTCCGATGTGTTGTAAAACATTGTGACAGCAAGTGTTTACGGGGACTCATTTTCAGAATCGGTACTTGAAATCAAGCTAAATATATAAACATATATATATGTAGCGCCAGCAATATTTTTACTATTTTAGTAAAGTTGAAAAGATATATAAACAATATAGCATAAGGTTAAAATGGAAGCATTAAAAGAAAAACTGGCCCGAAAAATTGAAGAGTGGCGTCCAAGAACAGCTAAATTACTGAAAGAGCACGGTGATGTTGTTATTGATCAGGTTACAGTTGCACAGGCTCTCGGTGGTATGCGTGGAATAAAAAGTTTGGTGACTGATATCTCTTATCTTGATCCGAATGAAGGTATTCGATACCGTGGTTTTACTTTGCAGGAAGTGTTCGATAAACTTCCAAAGCCGAAAGATGCGGAAATGCCATACGTCGAAGGTCTCTTTTATTTATTACTTACGGGTGATGTCCCAAGTGAAGAAGAGGTTCTGGATGTTATTGATGAGTTCAAGAAGAGAAGAATTCTACCGCGCTATGTTTATGAGGTTATTGACGCATTCCCATGTTGCAGTCATCCAATGCCTATTTTCTCGGCAGCTATAATGACATTGCAACGTGAATCTTTCTTCAATAAGAAGTATCAGGCAGGAGTAAGTAAAGCAGATTATTGGGAGTCAACTTATGAAGACTCTTTAAATCTAATGGCTAAACTTCCGGAAATAGCTGCTTACATTTATCATAAGCTTTACCGTGAAGGTGAAAAGCGAATTCAGTCCAATCCAAATCTTGATTTTGGAGCTAACTTCGCACACATGATGGGCAAAAAGGCTCCATACGATGATGTATCAAGACTTCATTTTATTATTCACAGCGATCATGAAAGTGGAAATGTAAGCGCCCATACAGGTCACCTGGTGGCTAGTTCACTATCTGATATCTATTTTAGTATTTCTGCTATGATTAATGGCCTTGCCGGTCCATTACATGGTTTGGCGAATCAGGAAGTTTTACGATGGTTACAATCATTAATGGACACAATGGGTGGAGAAGTTCCAACGGAAGATGAAATGAAACAATATGTATGGCAAACCCTGAACTCAGGACAGGTAATACCTGGCTTTGGTCATGCCGTATTACGTAAAACTGATCCACGCTATACATTACAGCGCGAGTTTAGCAAAACACATCTTAAGGATGATCCTTTATTCAAGTATGTTGATTTGCTTTACAAGGTGGTTCCACCAATACTTCGAGAACAGGGAAAAGCAAAAAATCCATGGCCAAATGTAGATGCTCAATCCGGTATTATTCAGTGGCACTATGGTGTAACTGAATATGATTTTTATACCGTTCTCTTTGGAATAGGAAGATCCATTGGTATCTGTGCTAACATTATTTGGGATCGCGCTTTGGGCTACGCCTTGGAGCGTCCAAAATCAGTTACTACAGCAATGCTTGAGGAGATGGTAAAAGGTAAGAAGAAATAAAATACTACATAATAAAAGTTAGAAAACCCCGGAATAACCCGGGGTTTTCTGTTTAATAATAAGAGCAGTATGCATAAAGACTTGAATGCCGGTTCAGGCTAGTTAAGGACAAAGTTTATGGGCACGGTATAGCTTACGTTTACAGGATGTGCACGCTGTTCACCCGGTTTAAAATCCGGAAGAGATTCAACAACTCTTAAGGCCTCATCATCAAGCGATGGATGTACACCACGCTTGACCATTACCTCAGTCACCCTGCCTTTTTTGTCAACAATAAAAGATACCCAAACTCTACCCATAATACCTGCATCACGTGCTTCTGCAGGATATTTTGTACTTTTAACCAGAAATCTTTTAAGATCCGCGTCACCCGACTTTCTGTCCTTATTAAGCGAAGGTCTGAAAACAGGCATGTCCTCAACTATAAACCAAATACTCTCCGGCTCCTCAACATCAAACTTAACATCCGTCATTGCCATTTTTTCATTCTCATCACTCTCCGATGTAAATTCCAGATCATCCTCAAGGTCTATATGGTCTTCAATTATTTGAATCACATCAGTCAAGGTTAAATTGGGTTTTGGTCTTTCAATGTTCTTACTCTGATCTTCCATCACCATCTCATCCCAGTCACTTTCCAGCGTTTCACCTGTATTACTAAACATCTGAACAGCTCCTTTTTGAGAGCTCCATTCGAATGCCATAAGCAATAGTGAAATTGAAATAATAAATCCGATTTGAAGAAAGACTCTTCTTTTTCCCTCAAGATCAGCCAGATTTGTTTTCTTTGGTTGCATAGTCATAGGTTTAATAATTTTCACTCAATTCGTCAATAAGGGGATTAAGAATTCATATTTCCATATTTTGAGTGAGAAATGAGCATGAAATTCAACTTTTTGCAACTAATTTCAACATAATTGACACCATAATAAATAGAAGAGGGAATATCCTAGCTGAAAATCTTAATTGAAAAGCGAAATAACAGCTATAAGTCTTCTTTTCGGAATAATTTTTGCTTTTAGGCATCAGACTCACCCTAAACCGAAATAAAGTTGAACTTCAAATTCCCACATAAGCCAAAGGATTCTGATTTTAAGGACCACCTGAACCGGGAGTCATCCATCTTAAAATCCTACCAAAACAATCAGGATCCCAATCTGATTGCTGAATTGTTTGACCAATATGTACATCTGGTATTCGGAGTTTGTATGAAGTATCTTGAGGATGAAGAAGAAAGTAAGGATGCGGTTATGCAAATATTTGAAGATATTATACAGGACCTGAAAACCCATGATGTGGCTAATTTTAAAAGCTGGATTTACATTGTTTCCAAGAACTATTGCTTGAAAGTGATCAGAAGGAGAAAAATGAAGCGAAAGTTTGAGTTACATGAACGAAAAGTTATTGGACATGGATTTGTGGAAATTGAAGAGCAACTGGATCATGCTATCGATAATGTGGATTCGATTAAAGCAAGTCAGCTAAACAATGCCATCGAATCTCTCAAGAATGAACAAAGAAAATGTATAGAACTGTTTTATCTACAGGAAAAGAGTTACAAGGAAACGGTTGAATTAACCGGATACACTCTTAAGCAGGTTAAAAGCTATATACAAAATGGGAAACGAAATCTAAAAATTAAATTAAACGGTACTCTGCTGGAAAGATGATCATAAGAAGCGACATATTCGACGAACATGGCTGCCTGAGTTACAATACTCTGGAGGATTTCATTCAGGATAAATGTGACGGGGAAATAATGGCGGAAGTACAAGCACATCTTGACTCCTGCCCTCTATGCGCTGACGCAACGGAAGGACTAAAAAAGGGAAACAGAACATCAACTCGAAACGCCATTCTTGTTCTGCACAAAAAAATAGTTCACATTCATCCAAATGAGGATTCTCATAAGTCTAAAAAGCTAAACCCTATTCTACTAGCAGCTGCGTCCTTAATCCTTATTTTCTGCTTTTATATGCTTCTTCAGATAAAACGATCTCCTGAGCAATTCTCACATTCTCCTGTTAGAACAATACCTGCTATCGAATCATTCGAAAGACCAATACCGGGTAAAGAATTAAACTCTGAAACAAATTCGAGATTGGCAACTATTAATTCTCAAAAGAAATTTGTTGGTGGTACTTCCAATATATCAACTGATTTTGACGACGGAGTTTACAACTTCGCTGATGAAATGCCGGAATTTCCCGGTGGAATTAAGGCTTTAGATGCAACAGTAAGCGGAATAATTACAGAAATAAATATGCAACTGAACAGAAGATCCTGTGGTAGAGTATTGGTTCAGTTTATTGTTAATGAACGCGGCGAAGTTACATCTCCCAGAATATTGAAGAGTCCGGACCCAGGATTATCAAAGGCAGCCCTGAAGGTTTTAAAAACTCTACCAGATTTCAAGCCAGGCAAGCAGCTCGGGACTAATGTGAACATATTAATGACACTACCTCTCAATTTTGGCAAATGTTAGTAAGCGAAATATGAATGTTATATTGCTATTCAAACTAACTATATTTAAATGAAAAAGCTATCCATATTACTTTTATTCCTGCTGGCTCTAACTCAATTGATAGCAGCTCAAAACAGCCGCCTTTATGTTTCCATGCATGGAGGAGGGAAGAATATTCTGAATTTTGGCAAACCCGGCTATAACCAGTATCGTTTCTCATCCTCACCCGAAAACTTTGATACTTTGATATGTTCCGGCTCTGGTTATCAGGCTTGTAAAATTTACAGGCACATTATTGAATGCCATGGAAAACACGGTCAACAATATAAAATTTACAACAAGGTTATCCGTCAGTCCAGAAGGTACATTCGCAAATCCAGGGTCAAATCAGGCGAATTCAGGCTAAACATTAAGGACCGGACACTTTTAATCAAATTCCGGAATGCAGAAGAATTTGGTCAGGCTGATATGGAAATTAGCTTCATATAAAATTCCGGTATTTCATGTATGTACCTGACTAATACTTCCACTACTTAAATGAGCTTTTATTTAGATATACAGACTGCCCGCAATTATTCCAGTAAGCTGTCCCTAATAAAGATGGAAATGAAATTTTTATTCGAGTCAGAGCTATACCGCTTCGTCCAGTTCAACCCTAAGATTCTCGATTATGAAGCTTTGACGTTCAGGAGTATTTTTACCCATGTAAAACTCAAGCATCTGAGCAATGGAATCATCCTTTTTGTAAAGGACAGGTTCCAATCTGATACTCTCACCTATGAAGTGTTTAAATTCACCAGGGGATATTTCACCCAGACCTTTAAATCTTGTAATTTCCGGGTTTGGACCAAGTTTTCCGATGGCTGACAGTTTCTCCTCATCAGAATAGCAATAGCTTGTTTTCTTTTTATTCCTGACTCTGAAAAGAGGAGTTTGTAGAATATAGAGATGACCCTTTTTTATTAGCTCAGGGAAGAACTGCAGAAAGAAAGTAACCAGGAGAAGGCGGATATGCATACCGTCAACATCAGCATCGGTTGCGATTATAACCTTATTATAGCGTAAGTTTTCAATGCCCTCTTCAATATTCAATGCTGATTGTAACAAATTAAACTCTTCGTTTTCATACACAACCCTTTTGGTTAGCCCAAAGGTATTGAGCGGTTTCCCTTTCAGACTAAAAACGGCCTGTGTATTTACATTTCTGGATTTGGTTATTGAACCACTGGCTGAGTCACCCTCCGTAATAAATATGGAGGAGTCGTCGCTATCTTCCTTACTTGTATTGTAGTGAACGCGGCAATCCCGTAATTTCTTGTTATGCAGGCTGGCCTTTTTAGCACGCTCTTTTGCAATCTTTTTAATGCCTGAGATGGCCTTTCGTTCTTTCTCAGATTCAAGAATTTTTGTTTGTAAAGCCTCAGCTATCTCGTGATTTTTGTGCAGATAATTATCCAGAGTAGTTCTCAGGAAATCCATCATGTAATTTCTGATGGAAACACCGTCCGGAGACATATTCTTTGAGCCCAGCTTTGTTTTAGTTTGAGATTCAAAAACAGGCTCTTCCACTTTAACGCTAATGGCAGCAATTATTCCGGTACGAATATCGGAAGCATCAAATTCTTTTTTGTAGAAATCCCTGATGGTTTTCACAAAACCTTCTTTAAAGGCAGTAAGATGGGTACCTCCCTGAACCGTATGCTGTCCGTTTACGAAAGAATAATAATCCTCACCATATTGATTTCCATGGGTGATAGCTATTTCAATATCTTCTCCCGTAATATGAAGAATTGGATATAAACTATTGGTGTCAATATTCTGATTTAACAAATCAACAAGACCATTTTTCGAGAAAAACTTTTGACCATTGAAATTGATAGTTAAACCGGAATTAAGATAGACGTAATTTTTGAGCATGTTCTCAACATACTCTGAAACAAATTTATAGCTGCCAAATACAGTGGCATCGGGTATAAACCTTATGATTGTTCCGTTGGCCTCATCTGTGGATTGGATATTATGTTCTTTGGCAATATTACCCCTATTGAACTCAACCATCTTCTTTTCACCATCACGACAAGCTGAAATAACAAAGTTGGCCGACAGAGCATTAACAGCTTTTATCCCAACACCGTTAAGGCCAACTGACTTTTTAAAAACCTTGGAATCGTACTTGGCTCCTGTATTCATCTTCGATGCCACATCGATTAACTTGCCAAGCGGCACTCCACGCCCATAGTCACGAACTTCAATAAATTGTTCAGTAATGCTAACATTTATGGTTTTACCGAAGCCCATCATAAACTCATCAATTGAGTTATCAAGCACCTCTTTCAACAGTACATATATTCCATCATCCTGAGAAGAACCGTCCCCAAGTTTTCCAATATACATTCCCGGGCGCTTTCGAATGTGCTCCTTCCAGTCTAATGTCCGTATGCTCTCATCAGTATAATTGGCTACCATAACCCCTAAAAATGGACAAAGATAGCGAAACGGCAATAAGAAAAGGATCAAGTTTATCAACATCATAATTAACAATTCAGATTAATAACAGAATTAGTTCCTGTTGTATCGAATCTGAGTTTGGAATAAGTGAAATAAGTACCTGATTGAGAGGCCGGAAAAAAATGTTACATTTTTAGTCAATAAATTAATTGCATTCATCAACAAAAACGGAACCTTCGTCAAACTACTCTTCCGAAAGCTTCTTATTCACAATATCTTGGTGACCAAATCAAGCTTCAACTTAAATTAAAGGATATGAAAAACTTTATCATTTACGTCGTTTTGGTAGCTTCGACTCTAATGTTGATCTACCAGTGTCAGAAAAAGGCTGATAACGATTCTCCCATTCAGGAACTCAATATGGAGGATCTTAATCTTGACCAGAAATTCAATTTTTCAACAACCAAAGATCTCCGATTTAATATTACCGCCCTGGACAACAGTGGTGATCCGATTTCAAATATTCCAATTGAATTATTGATTGCAGATTTTGATAAGAGCTTTTCAGAGTTCAGCAATGAAAAAGCAGTATTCAAAGCTTTCACGAATGATATGGGACAAATATCTGGAACTGTTTCAATTGCTTCTGCCATTAATGCCCTGCTGGTGGGATCTGACTTTGTTGGTTTGCCATATCGTACGGTGGTCGAAGTTTCCGACGATCGATTGATATACACCATTGGTGGACAACGTGGTCCTGTTGAAAAAACGGGTGTCTCCAACAACTCAACAGCTCAAACCAACTATAACACATTGGGTTCCTGGAGTGCTTCCGGTGTTCCATTTTATCTGGAGGCGGTTGGAGATGTAATAGATGCTACTCTCCTAGCAGATATTAATGCCTCCCTGCCGGAAGGTACTGAATTGCCACTTACTCATCCAAACTATTTCGGTCCGACGCTGGAGTATGGTCTGTATTTGCAAACTGCAGCAGACGTTTATGTCACTTTTGTTCATGAGGGTGCCGGCTGGACAAACACTCTTGGATTCTATTATTACAACGTAAGTAGTCCACCTGCATCCGTAGTCAATATCACCAATGAAACCATAATTTTCCCGAATGTTTCTTTCGCCGGTTCCGGCGGTGGTTTATATGCCGGTGATAAGGTTCACATCGGGTATTTTCCTGCCGGAACAGTGATACAGTGGTTCCTGGTTGCACAGGGCTGGAGTAACACTAACAGTGCGTTGGCCAGCGGTGCATACACACACTATTCTCAATCAGAATTCAACATTGAAAGCACTGCAAGCCTGCGGCAACATAATGTATTACTTTATGATCAAATCCGCGACATATTTCTACTTGGTTTTGAAGATATTGACAGGGAGAGCTGGCAGTGTGATCAGGATTTTAATGATGCTGTTTTTCTTGCCACTGTAAGTCCGTCATCATCGGTTAACACAACAGGATATCCTCCATTGGATTCTACCGGTGATGCCGATAATGATGGTGTAGATGATATATTCGATGATTATCCCAACGATCCTGACAGGGCCTATGATATTTATGCACCAGCTGACGGCAGTTTTGGCACGCTCACATTTGAGGATCAATGGCCAAATCTTGGCGATAATGACTACAACGATATAGTTGTCCGTTACCATTATGCGTTTGTTTCAAATGCGAATAATGAACTGGTTGAACTGCGTGCAAAGCATATATTACATGCTTCAGGTGCCTCTTTTGAAAATGGCTTCGGTGTAGAATATCCTATTAGTCCGTCGAGTATTACGTCTGTCACCGGTGGTGACTATACAGATGGATTCTTTTCTCTTTCCGCAAATGGAACAGAAGCTGGTCAGACTAATGCGGTTATCCCCGTATTTGATAATGCATATAATATCCTCTCCTACCCTGGTTCGGGTTTGGGAATTAACACTTCGCCGGGAGCTCCGTACGTTCAACCTGACACTATCACCCAATTAATAAGCTTTGGTTCTGTACTGACAATTAGTGACTTTGGCACTGCACCTTACAATCCATTCATTGTATCCAACAAAGACCGGGGACGTGAAATCCACCTGCCGGATAAACAACCAACAGATTTGGTTAACAGTAGCTACTTTGGAACAGAAGATGATGCCAGCAATCCAGCTACAGATTACTACTATAAAACTTCGACCGGATTACCATGGGCTATGAATCTGCCTGTACCTTTTGATTACCCGTCGGAAAAAAGTCCGATAAATGATGCTCACTTAAAGTTTAATGATTGGGCTCAGAGTGCAGGACTTCTATATCCTGACTGGTATCTTGACAATCCTGGCTACCGAAACGCGGCACTTATATATTAGTACCTAAAAAACGAATATTGCTTTATTTTTAAATCGTCAGATTGGAAAAGTCGTTCCCCCCAGGGAGCGGCTTTTTTTCTTTAGATCAAAAGCCTATAGAATAACCTTCCTCAATAAGTGATTCTGTTCAGAATGAAGTTAGTCTCAACATAAACGCTCATACGGATAGTACGCTTTAATTGTCTAGCCTCGTAATCGACGCTCCGATTGCATTCAAACGACCATCAATATTCTGATAGCCACGATCAATCTGTTCAATGTTATGAATTATGCTTTTCCCTTCTGCCGATAAGGCTGCGATCAAGAGAGCAACTCCGGCGCGAATATCAGGTGAAACCATCATGGTTCCCCGCAATCGATGCTCATGATTCTGGCCAATCACAGTAGCTCTGTGTGGATCACAAAGAATGATCTGGGCACCCATATCTATTAGTTTATCAACAAAGAAGAGGCGGCTCTCAAACATCTTCTGATGAATCAGAACACTTCCTTTTGCCTGAGTAGCCACAACCAGAAAAACGCTCAAAAGGTCCGGAGTAAGCCCCGGCCAGATGGCATCAGCTATTGTCATTATGGAACCATCGATGAATGTATCAATCTCGTAATGATCTTGTTGTGGAATATAAATATCGTCGCCCCTTCGTTCCATTTGAATCCCTAATCGCTGGAAAGCACTTGGAATGATACCAAGATTATCATAGGATACATCTTTAATGGTAATTTCAGAATGCGTCATGGCTGCCATACCGATAAAACTTCCGATCTCAATCATATCAGGTAATATTCGATGTTCACATCCTCCCAGGTATTCGACTCCGTCAATATATAGCAAGTTGGATCCTATTCCTCTTATATTTGCTCCCATAGAGTTGAGCATCTTACAAAGCTGCTGTATGTAAGGTTCGCAGGCTGCATTATAGATAGTAGTTTTCCCCTTTGCCATGCTTGCTGCCATAATGATATTGGCAGTACCAGTAACGGAAGCCTCATCCAGATGCATATAAGCTCCGATCAGATTGCTTGCCTCAATGCTATAGAAATTCTCTGATTGATCATAATTGAATCTTGCTCCCAGGTTTTGGAAACCGATAAAGTGAGTATCCAGTCGACGTCTGCCAATTTTATCACCACCAGGCTTGGGCATATATCCTTTCCCGAAACGTGCCAGAAGAGGGCCCATTATCATCACGGATCCACGAAGCGATGCCCCTTTCCTTTTAAATTCTTCAGTAAGTAAATATTCAACGTTGATCTCTCTAGCACGAAAATGATATTCTGAATCACTATGTTTGATCACTTCAACGCCAAGAGAAGCCAGCAGATCAATCAATTTGATGACATCTCTGATTTGTGGGATGTTCCGGATTACAACCATCTCAGGTGTAAGCAAAACTGCACATATTATTTGAAGTGCTTCATTCTTTGCACCTTGAGGAACGATCTCACCATTTAATTGTTTTCCACCTTGAATTTCGAAAGTTGCCATGATAGTTTTGTTTGCAACAAAAAACCTGGCAGATAAAAAAGTTATATGCCAGGTCACTGTATTTAGTTCTAATTAATTCCTTCTACCGGAAGAGCCTCTTCTGTCGCCGGACTTTTTCGATTTTGATCCACCCTTATTGACTTTCTGAGGCTTTTTGATGGTAAGCTCTTTAAAATCTCCCAGTTGCAGATTTTCCGGAATGGTCAGCTTCCCATTGGATAGTTTCCTTAGATCATTAAAGATAAGCTCATTGTTTACGCTGTCTCTATTCCATATAAGGTAGAGCTTTTTCATATGGTTGGCCAGTATTTCTATCAGCATATCCTTATCCTTACCATCTTCCAGATTCGCAGTTTCTAAAACCAGTTTTTCAAGCATTTTGCCATAATGCCTGTAGGTCATCTTTTGCTTTGGATAAGGAATTGGATCTGGTTTCTCGTAGAATTTCTCGCGTGTAGGTTTAGGATATGGAGAGTCAACTTCCAAATCAAAATCCGCAATAATGAACAAATGGTCCCACATCTTTCTCTTGAGATCATTGTTATCAGGCCCTTTGAAACCAGGGTGAATACAGGACATTATATTAACAACCGCTTGAGCAAGATTATTTCGTTTCTCCTGGCTATCAACGGTCTTAATATGTTCGACCATTTTATGAATATTTCTGCCATACTCAGGCAGTATAATTTTCTTTCTACTAGTATTGTAATCCATATATCAAATTAAATCATCTAAACCCAATAAAACAATCGGGAGCGAACAAAAGTACAGTAATTTACCCTCAACTCAAAAATAAAGCAATATAGTATAATCTTGCTGTTTAATATCTTCCTCATTTCACCTCCGGATGAGGAATCTGCTGCTACCACAACAGTCTTTCGACTACATGAGATAAAGTAGAAAAGCGATTCTCATCTTTTCTGTATAGTGACTAAGGAAACTGAAAATGCCTTATATCCCTTGATGAAAATTCCTTGGGAAAGCAGCAATTCATAGTCATTTGTGCGGCACAAACATCATTAATCAACAGGACGGTTCATGATCCAAACGCCTGAACCTGAGTCAAGAGAAGTGATTGTTAACTAAGAACTTTTAGTTTAGCAAACTTTAAAAGCAATTGCTTCTGACCGGCAGACTTGAAGAAGACCGTGGCCTTCGTATTTGGGGCTAGCCCTTCCACATTCAAAACTTTACCTACACCAAATCGCTCATGCTCAACATTAACTCCGGCAACAATACTTTCATACTCAGGATTTGTCATGATACCAGCGTTGTTTGAACTCTTTACTTTGACTAGCTTTGGATTTGGTTTTACCAGAATCTCCGCTACCGGCCTGGTTTTCTTTTTAAACCCGGCTGTTGTGTCGGATCTGGTCCGAAGCCTTTCATTTGTAGTAAAGGTTTTAAAGCTATCATCGGCATCGATATCGAGAAAAGTTGCATCAATTTCTTTGATAAATCTGCTAGGACTACACGACTCAGGATTGCCCCATTTATAGCGTGACAAGGCATAGGAGATCGTTGCCTTTTCTTCAGCTCTGGTTAGGGCAACATAAAATAGTCTTCGTTCCTCTTCCAATTCCCGGGAATTTCCAGCCGACCTGTTTGAAGGGAAGAGGCCTTCTTCCATTCCAACTATATAAATATGCCTGAATTCCAATCCTTTTGCTGCATGAATAGTCATCAGTGTCACTTTGTTGTTATCCCCATTTTTGTCATTGTCCTGATCCGTTAGCAAGGCCACATTCTCAAGAAAATCTACCAAAGGAACTGTTCTATCTTCTTCTTCCTGAGAAGTAAATTCACGGATACCATTAAGCAACTCCTGTACATTCTCGTACTTACTAAGTGCTTCCGGACTCTTGTCGTTATGCAAATCCTTTAGAATACCTGTTTCCACTGCAATGGAATAAGCGCTTTCGTAAGCATCTTTGTTTTCAATACCTTCAGAATACTTTATAATCAAAGCGCAAAACGCCTTTAGTTTCTGAACGGTTCCCTTATTCAATCCCGGGTTGTAAGTATCAAGAGACAGGATTACATCCCAAAGGCTCTGCTCATTTGCATGCGCAGTCTCATCCAGCTTTGCCAGGGTTGTTTTGCCAATACCTCTGGCCGGATAATTAACTACACGTCGAAAGGCTTCATCATCATTGCGATTCACCATCAAACGGAAATATCCAATAATGTCTTTTATTTCCTTCCGCTGATAAAATGAGATCCCTCCGTATATTTTATACGGAACATTCATCTTTCTTAAAGACTCCTCAAATATTCTGGATTGTGCATTGGTCCTGTAAAGTATGGCAAAGTCGGAGTGCTTTATCTGATTACGTAAAGCTGTGTCAACAATGCTGTTGGCTACCTGATATCCCTCTTCCCCATCCGTATAGGCTTTTATCACATGAATTTTATCTCCTTCATCATTCTTAGAAAAGACATTCTTCTTTATTTGTTCCTTGTTTTTGGCAATCAAACTATTGGCGGCATCAACAATATTCCTGGTTGATCGATAATTTTGTTCCAGTTTAAACAGGTTATAATCAGGGTAATCTTTCTTGAAATTAAGGATGTTCTCAATTTTAGCACCCCGAAAAGAGTAAATGCTTTGCGCATCATCACCTACTACGCATATATTGTGATGTTTCTCAACCAAGCGTTTAATAATAAGATACTGAGCAAAATTGGTATCCTGATACTCATCAACCAACACATAGCGGAATCGGTTCTGATACTTTTGTAGAGCCTCCGGATGATCCCTGAATAGAATATTAGTATTTAGCAGCAAATCATCGAAATCCATGGCTCCTGAATTCTTACACCTGCTGGCATAAAATTGATAAATCCTGTAAATCTCCGGCTTGCGCATGCTTTTGTCAACTGCCTGAACCTGCGCATTGGAAGCATATGCTTCGGCCGTAATCAGGTTATTCTTGGCCATTGAAATTCGATTAAGCACTTCATTGGGCTTATAAAGTTGCTCATCCAGATTCAGGTCTTTCACGATCTGTTTGATCGCATTTTTTGAATCCAAAGTATCGTATATGGTAAAGCTTTGGGGATAACCCAATCTGGCCGCTTCAATACGTAAAATTGTCGCAAACTTCGAGTGAAAGGTTCCCATCCAAAGATAATTGGCCATATCGTTGCTCACCAGTTTGCCAATTCTTTCTTTCATCTCTTTAGCCGCCTTGTTGGTAAAGGTTAGTGCCAGAATAGATCCGGCCGTAACACCTTTATCAAGAAGATGAGCAATACGATAGGTAAGTACACGGGTTTTACCGGAGCCTGCACCGGCAATAACCAGCGCTGCACCATCAGTAGCGGTCACTGCTTCCTTTTGCACCGTATTTAAATCATTCAAAAAATCGCTCACTTCGACTCTTATTTGTTGTGGTCTGCAAAGGAACTTCTATTGGATTTGAATACCAAAATTTCCAGCCATCTTTAGCAGAATAGTTATAAACAAGCTTAAATGTTGGGATCCCGGACAGATTGCTTTCCGGCTTGCTATGATTCTTTATACCTGCCCGATCTTTAACTTGAGCTGTCGGACAATATTAGCCAATTGATACTTCTTGATGGATTCCAGATAAACCGCGGAGAGTTCGAGTTTTTCAGAATCAACTTTTAGTTTGGCATTATCCTCCAGCATTAAACCGAACTTTTCAAGGCCAAACTCCAAACCATAGTTAATAGCTGTATTAACTAATTCTATTTCAGGCTGATGAAGCGAGGCAGATAACATCCTCTCCAACTTATATGAGATTGTATTAATCGATCGGCAATCAGAATTACTCAGAGCAATTACCGTCAACTCATCATCAATCATGCGAACAAAGCTATTTCGGAATCCTTCCCATCTACCATGATGATAAACCACTTTCTTCTTGTTCATTTGCTTGATCCGGAATCCATATCCATAGGCAAACTCCCACCTGTTTCTTATTTTTCCTTTGGTAAAAGCAGTATTCAATAATTCCTTTGACAAAAGCGATCCATTGTAAAGTGCCTGATCCCATAGAAAGAGATCATGAACCGATGAATAGACACCTTTGTCTCCAACCAAACCGTCATGAACTGTGGCGTTGTAAACTCTCCATCCTCTCCATTTCTTCAAATATCCACGTGTTCTGAGAGAATCGGGGGCTGAGCCACTGTGAACAAAAACACTACTGTTCTTCATATTGAGCGCCTGAAAAATCTCCTCTTCAATAAAATGCTTGTAACTTTTTCCTGCTATTTTTTCTATGATTGAAGCCAAAACTACATAACCAGTATTGCTGTAGTCGTGACGGCGTCCGGGCGTAAAATATAAGGGAAGATTAAGCCTGGCCATCAACGCTATTAAATCATCGTTATGAGGTATGACAGTATCACTCCAGTGATGTTCCAGCATCCACATGTAATTTGGAAGTCCGGATGTATGTTGCAACAACATTTCGACTGTAATCCGTTTATAAGGAAAATCAGGAATGATTTTTTGCACCGTATCAGCAAGTTGAAGCTGATCCCGCTGTACCAGCATGAGTGCAGCCACCGCTGTGAATTGTTTACTTACGGAAGCTAACTGAAAACTCACATTCGGAGAGAGTGTATCTTTTGAGAGAAGATTCTGATAGCCATAAGCACCTTCAAATAATACATTACCATTGGATGCAAGCAAAACAGTTCCATTAAAGCGATACTTCTTATTGCTGCGCTTCATAAAGGAATCGACCTTCAATCTTAGTGATTCGTAGTACAGTTGGTTCAGACTGATTTGTTGTTCAGCCGTGACACTCTCCAAAACATTAAACTCTACATCTTTGGAGCTATTTCTGAATGAGCTGAATACCAACAATATCATCACAACCACAACTACCCATGGCCACTTATTATATCCAACTCTTCCCAATACCATCTCTCTCATTTATGCTGCAAATAAAATTCAAATTAGCTTAGAAACCAAAAGCTGACTTCCGGAGATAATAACAGACTTTTTCACTATTTGTTATGTTCGGAATTAATCAGCCTCTGTATAAGCTCATTGACAATAAAATTCAAAAAAGATCTCATGAATCACAATTGTTGATCGATAATGTTTTTCATCCTATTCAAAAATGTTATAATTTTGAAAAACAACTAGTAACGCACTAACAATAATATACCCGGCTTGATACATCTGCTATTTCGATGCAGACAAGCTAAGCTTAATATTATGATATGCTTGAGAGCGCTGAACATATCAAACAGTATCCCTTTATAAGGATTCTTATTCCATTTATCATTGGGATTGTTCTGTCATTCTATGTGAACATAAGCCTGTTTTTCATTTCAACTGCCACCTTAATGCTTATCATTTTAACTGCTTTGGTCAATTGGCGCTTATCCAAAATGCGATACCGGCGATCGTTTAATTTTGGCTTCGGAGTACTCCTTATGCTATCTATTCTGTCAATTGGTTTACTGAACTCAAATTTTCACAAACTGCAAATACCAATAGCCTCATCCGATGAAATCTACAGAACCTACCTTATTCAACTATCAGATGTTCCCAAAGAAAAATTAAATTCTTATGAGCTCCGAGCATCTGTTCTGGCTTCATTAGATCAGGAAAGTCTATTGAATACTGATGAATCTGTTGTTATGTATTTCCAGAAGTGCCGAGCAATCAATACTCTTAACTTTAATACAAGGCTTGCTATACACACGAAGTTTAAGCTCATTTCTCCTCCATCGAATCCGGATCAGTTCAACTATCAACTCTACATGCAGGGACAGGATATCTACCGATCCGCTTACGTTGATTCCATGAGCTGGATCGCCTGCGATTTGAACTCAGAAAAAGCAGAAGATTTCTCTTTCAAATCAGTACAACAAAAAGTACTGAAAACATACATTGTCTCAGGGCTGACAGGCAGGGAGCTGGCACTGGTGTCTGCCCTGACAATAGGTTACAAAGATCTGATCGATAAGGATATGAAAAGTAGTTTCAGATCAAGTGGTACT
>Ga0233443_1001225_pt1 | contig 23184 bp, 26 predicted proteins | sample SI_123_September_2_FD_182784 | JGI IMG/M metagenome (GOLD analysis project Ga0233443, IMG submission 182784) | Seawater microbial communities from Saanich Inlet, British Columbia, Canada - SI_123_September2016_200_MG | ecosystem: Environmental > Aquatic > Marine > Inlet | place: Canada: British... | reverse complement strand
AAGATTTGTGCAAAAAAATAAACAGAAACACGACCTCATATTTTGCATTAAATCAAAATGATGAATTAGTTTTCAATTTGAAGTATGCGACGGTAATTTGTCGAGCACATTATTTGAGAGTTCCGAAACCATTGCCGAATGAGGAAGATATTGAGGGTTTGGGGCAATACTGGAAAACCTATTACAACACTAAATTAGGGAAAGATTCAGTTAAAAAGTTTGTTGATGCATATCAGGTATATTGTCAGTGATGATGGAAAAAACAACAGGCGTTACTTACGGGACGGCCAGCTTTACTATTTTTTCAGGCATGACAATGAATGATTGGGGGGGGTATTTTTGGCGTTGCTTTGGGTGTGGCAACATTTCTCGTCAATTGGTGGTATCGCCATCAGTATTTGAAATTACGGAAAAAGGAAAGTGAATGCAAACAATCATAAAATCGGTCGATCTGAATAAAATAGACAATACACTTAATGTCATTATGTTGCTTATCCGCCAAGAGAAAATCAGTTTGAGGTCGTCAAAGGCGTGGCAAAAAAGGCAGTTTATGCGGTTAATGATGAGGGTGCTATTTATTTGAAAGAAGAGATTGATGGTGAGTATATTCCACCTCATGCAGTCAATGAGTTGATTGTTTTTCCTGAAAAGAAAGGTGAAAAATCATGAGTACCATTACATCAATCGCACTGACCGCGTTGTGGGAAGTTATAAAATCATTATTTGGCAAGCTACCTTGGGGCGTTATGACTGAGCGTTTTATTGCTCGCACCACTATTTTAGGAATGGACAAGCTGGCATCAATGACAACAAATAGTTTGGTTCGTGAGCAGGTGGAAATTATCAAAAATGACTGGCGATCAAAAGGTATATTACCAAACGAATAGGTGATGCAATTGAATACAATAAACGCATTAGGCAAACTAACGCCCCACCCTGTTAACATTAATCATATTGCTGGCGCAACCCCATCTTTAACCTGTGAAGATGTTGCAGGCTCTCTTGGCATTATAGAAAATCATTTGTCATGTTTGTTGCTTTATAAATATTGTCATGATCTCGATATGGGAAAAGTATTGGTTGATTATGTAAAAACTGCTTGCCAAGGTTTGTTTAATAATAATTGTTGGTCAATGCAATATATCGACGAAATAACAGACGTAGCACTTGTAGAATTGTTTGATGATAAAAATTGTAGAATATGCAAGGGAAGTAAAATAATAATCAGTGATAATAAACAAGCTGAATGTCATAGTTGCAATGGAAAAGGTGTTAAACGCTATTCGGAGCGATACAAGGCACGATTATCTGGAATCAATAAAACCAGTTGGAATAGAAAGTATTCGGAAAGATATGAGGCTATTTTCTCCATGCTTACAAAGTGGGAAACGCAGGGATTGAATGAAATGTATTACTTGTTAAATGATGATAATTGAAAGTAACAAGAAAATACTAATTTGGTATTGATATTGTACGGGTAATCAGTATAATAATAAGCATGAACACAGTCATCGAAACCCCCACATTTCAAAAACAAGTAGATAAAATCTGGTCAGAAGAAGAACGGCTAGAATTCATCAGCTGGATATCATCAAATACAGAGTCAGGAGATGTTATTAAAGGCACTAATGGTGCAAGAAAGGTTAGATGGTCTGGTTCATCAAGAGGCAAGCGTGGTGGGGTTAGAGTTATTTATTTTAATATTTCGGAATCTGGTGTGTTGTATCTTATTACTATTTATAAGAAATCAGCAAAGGCAAACATCAGTCCAGAAGAAATTAAAAGGGCGATCTAATGGATACGGAAAGAATAGCACAAGCAATTGAAGAAGATGCAGGTCAAAGCCTTGATGGATTAAGAGATAGCCTAAAGGAAATGGAGCAAGGAGAAGTGGGTAGAAAATACACATTAGACCAAATGCTAATTAAAAATGTTAGAACAGGTGCGGAAATGTCTCAAGGTGCATTTGCTAGTCTGATAAACACACCTGTTGCAACTTTAAGGGACTGGGAGCAAGGGCGATTCTCTCCACCTGGTAGCGTAATTTGTTTAATGAAATTGATTGAAAAACGACCTGAGACTATTAATGATTTAGGAGCGTTTAAACAGACCGCTTGACAAGTGGGACAAAAATGTAGTCTAATTTACCACAATGAATATTAGCCAGCTTGTTTACAAGTTGGCTTTTTTTATGCCTAAAACTTATGCAAAAAAAACCAAAGTCACCTTGCGGACACGTCGGCTGTCCAGATTTATAACAGACGATTTCATCAAACATTGGAGTATAAAAAACCAATGAATGTTTATTATGATAATTTAAAGTTAAATAATGAGGTGGCTTATAAGGAAGCAGCGTAATTTATATAGGGAATAAGAAATTAAAATAATCTGTCTTGACAGATTGGGGTGTTATACTTGGGTTTTTACTTAAAACTGAGGCTCACAATTCAAAACGTGGTCTTAGATGTGGCCTAGAATTTTGCTCTATTTAAGCAATAAATTTCGGTGTTTTCGGGCGGTAAAATTTGAACTACCCCTAAAAAGTGAAAAAGCGCACAACACGAAATGTAGCCTCAGATGTGACCCAGATTTTCGCAATTAATTTATATTCATTAAAATCAACAAGTTAAAATCATGGTTTGGTAGCAATGAGTGGATTCGAACCACTGACCTCAGCATTATGAGTGCCGCGCTCTAACCAACTGAGCTACATTGCCATATTCAAATTTCAAGAGAGCAGATTTTGTCTGTTATTGAGTCTTTTGTCAAGGTTTGATGGTGATTATTTGAATTTAAGGTAACGCGCAATAAATAAGCCACCATATTGCGAGTTGGCTAACCGCCTGTCATTGACATAATGCGGTTAACATTGTCAGGATTGTCATTAAAATCATGCTTGAGAGGCTTCATGTTGATGGCATTTTTAATGATTTTGGCTAATTCTGAGTCATCAATTCCATTGCGTACAAAAGGTCTTAAGTTGATGCTGTGCTCTTGTCCTAGGCACATGTAGAGCACGCCCTCAACTCCTAGTCTGACACGATTGCAGGTGTCGCAAAAATGTTGTGATATTGGGGTGATGAAGCCAATGTGGCTTTCTGTGCCAGCAACTTTCATGTATCTTGCTGGGCCACTGCCAGGTACAATTCCAGGTACCAAATCAAATTTTTGAGTAAGCTGTTTTTTTATTGTGTTGATGTCAATGTAATGATTGCTGGCTTCTCGTCCTGAGTTTCCCATTGGCATTGTTTCAATGAAGCGTAAAATAAATTGATTTTCAACGCAATATCGAACCATGTTGTCGACTTCATCATGATTGACGCCTTTCATGACAACCATGTTGATTTTTATGGGGTTCAGTCCTGCTTTTTTGGCGGCCATTATGCCGTCTAAGACTTTTTCTAGAGGGCCGTTGGTGATTTCTTTAAATCGAACGGGATCTAATGAGTCAAGACTGATGTTGGTTCGGGTAATGCCTGCATTTTTTAGTTCAACAGCCTGTTTTCTTAGCTGTAAAGCATTGGTGCTTAAAGAAAAGTCGTCAATGCCAGGAATTTGATTTAATTGTGATATTAGAGAGGGTAAATTTCTTCTTGTTAGTGGTTCGCCACCCGTTAGGCGAACACTGCTGACGCCTAGTGAGCTGAAGACTCTGACTATTTGAGTGATTTCATCAAAGTTTAGCCAATGTTCAGGGATTTCAAAATCCTTAAAGTTTTTTGGCATGCAGTAAAAGCACCGTAAATCACATTTATCGGTGACAGATAGGCGTAGATACTTTATTACTCTTTTATGTCGGTCAATTAATTGATTCATAGTAGATTGAGTATACTCGGTTTTATCTTTGGAAAATATTTTTTGAATTATTTTTTGATCTGCGTCAAGTAAAAAGTCTCAAATTCTATACCATACTAAAATACTTTGTTATTTGCAAGATGTTGAAAAATAAATAATTCATGTTGAAAGCCCTAAAGAATGCGCATTATTAATTTATTTGATATAAATTTTATTTATAGGTTGAGAAGATAAAATTGCTTGGCAATCACTTGATAAAGCTATACTGTGTGTCGAATCACTATGCTCATGGTAGCGCCATAATTTTAGACTTAGTGAAAATTGTCAAATGTTTATAATGAGCAATATGATTTATGGCAGATTTAACGAAGCAATCACTATGATTGCTATTCAATATAATAATTAAGGAGAATATAGCAATGCCAACATTCGTCCGTACCGATAAGTGCGATGGATGCAAGGGTCAAGATAGAACTGCTTGCATGTACATTTGCCCACACGATTTGATGAAATTAGATAAAGATGGTTCAGAAACTGGTCACGCAATGCGTGCATTTAACCAAGAGCCTGAGCAGTGCTGGGAATGTTATTCTTGTGTTAAAATTTGTCCTCAAAATGCAATTGAATGTCGTGCTTATGCTGACATCGTGCCAATGGGTGGTTCAGTTCAGCCATTACGTGGTACTGATTCAATTATGTGGACTATCAAATTCAGAAATGGAAAAATGAAAAGATTTAAGTTCCCAATCAGAACAACAGCTGAAGGTTCAATTGATCCATATGCTGGCAAGCCAGCGGCAGATATGTCAAAAATTGCTGAGCCTGGTTCTTTTACTATGGATAGTCTTCCAGGTAATCGTGAAGAGCTAATCAGATTATAATAAAGAGATAGTTTAGTAGTATTAACTATCATTAAAATTGAATTTTTTAAGAAGGTGAATTAAATTATGGCTGAAGGTACTTTTGGAAGCCCAGAGGTTGTTGAAGAAGAAGTTGACATCCTGTTAATCGGTGGCGGTATGGCATGTTGTGGTGCTGCATATGAAGCAATGCATTATATAGAAGCTTCTGGTGCTGATATCTCAATCAAAATGGTTGATAAAGCTGCAGTAGATCGTTCTGGTGCGGTTGCTCAAGGTTTGTCTGCGATCAATACATACATCGGTGGAGAACAAGATCCTGCTGATTATGCTCGTATGGTTTCAAACGACTTAATGGGTATTACTCGTGATGATTTGGCATATGACGTTGGTCGTCATGTTGATGATTCAGTTTATTTGTTTGAAGAATGGGGTTTACCTATTTGGAAGCAACCTGGTGATGAAGGTAAATCATTGAAAGAAGGTGGTATGCCTGTTCGATCTGGTAAATGGCAGATCATGATCAATGGTGAATCTTATAAGTGGATTGTTGCTGAAGCTGCTAAAAAAGCAATGGGTAGCGAAAGAATTCAAGAACGTGTTTTCATCGTTAAATTAATTAATGATAAAAATGATCCATCAAGAATTGCTGGTGCAATTGGTTTCTCAACTCGTGATCACAAAGTTTATGTTTACAAATTCAAAGCTTGCTTATTAGCGGCTGGTGGTTGTGTAAATATTTTCCGTCCTCGTTCGGTAGGTGAAGGTACGGGTCGTGCTTGGTATCCAGTATGGAACTCAGGTTCTACTTATTCAATGGCTGCAGAAGCAGGTGCTGAATTAACTATGATGGAAAACAGATTTGTTCCAGCTCGTTTTAAAGATGGTTACGGTCCTGTTGGTGCATGGTTCTTATTGTTTAAAGCACAAGCTACAAATGCTTTTGGCGAAGTTTACATGCAGAAGAATAAAGAATTATTGAATGACTATCCTCCTTATGGTCAAGCAGCTGTTCCTGCATCTTGTCTTCGTAATCATTTAATGATGAAAGAGATGAAAGAAGGTCGTGGTCCAATTTATATGGATACTCCAACTGCATTACAGAAACTTGCTGAAACAATGACTCCTAAGGAAATCAAGCATCTTGAAGCAGAAGCTTGGGAAGATTTTCTTGATATGTGTATTGGTCAAGCGGGTGTATGGGCTGGTGAAAATATTGAACCAGAAAAAACTCCTTCTGAATTAATGCCTACAGAACCTTATTTACTAGGTTCACACTCTGGTTGTTGTGGTATTTGGGTTTCTGGACCAACTGATGTTGGCGCGCCTGAGTCTTGGAGCTGGGGTTATAGAAGTATGACTACAATCAAAGGCTTATTTACAGCTGGCGATGGTGTTGGTGCTTCGGGTCATAAATTCTCATCTGGTTCACATGCAGAAGGTCGTATTTGTGCTCGTTCTATGGTTAAGTACGTTATGGATAATAAAGATCTAGCTCCTGAATTCGATACTCCAGTATCTGAATTAGTTGAAGAAATTTATACTCCAGTAAGAACTTTCCTTGAGCATAAAGATTACTCTACTGCGATAGATGTTAATCCTAACTATATTACTCCAAGAATGTTGCAGTTTAGATTGCAAAAAATTATGGATGAATATGTAGCTGGTGTTGCAACGTTGTATCAAACTAACGAAAAGATGTTAGAAGTTGCTGAGCATAAATTGGGTATGTTGAAAGAAGATGCTAAGAAAATGCGTGCTAAAGATTTGCATGAATTATTAAGAGCATGGGAAAACTATCATCGTATTTTAACTGCTGAAGCGCATATGAAGCACATTCAATTCCGTGAAGAATCTAGATATCCTGGTTTCTATTACAGAATGGATAAAAACTTCGTAGATGAAGAAAACTGGAAATGTTTCGTTAACTCTACTTACGATAAAAAGACTCAAGAGTGGAAATGCTTTAAAGTTGAGCACGTAGATATTGTTGATAAAACACAGCTAATGAAGAAGTAATCATTTGATTGCTTTTGAAAAGTAGTGAAAAAGTCCGAATATTTATATTCGGACTTTTTTTTGTTTTAAAATAAACTGAAATTCTTTTATATTCAATGGTTTATGTTTGTTGAATATTCTGTATCAATTCTCTCTTAAGTATTCTAAAATACATCTTTCTTATAAAATATGAGATCCTTCAATGATTGAGCCGAAAAAACTGAATATTCCCCATGAAAGCCCTTTAGTTCCTGAAAAACTATCTTTAACGGATAAGTTTCAATTCAAATGTCATAAAGGCATTGCCTGTTTTAATAAATGTTGTCATGGCATTGATATCATATTGACTCCTTACGATATTATTCGCTTAAAAAATCATTTCAAAATTGATTCAAATGAATTCTTGGCAAAATATACAGTGCCCTTTGAAATGGACGGGCATGGAATGCCTGGAGTGAAATTTAAAGAAAAAAAAGATGAAAAGGCATGTCAGTTTCTTACAGATGAAGGTTGTTCTGTCTATGAAAATCGTCCCGTAGCATGTCGCTATTATGCGTTGGGTTTAATGTCAATGCGTGCGGTAAATTCTCCGACAGATGAAGATCACTATTTTATTGTCAAGGAAGATCATTGTTTGGGTCATCAGGAAGACACGGTACAAACCATTGGTGAATATAGGACTGACCAAGGTGTTGATGAATATGATGAAATAAATCGTGAATGGCGTCAGATTATTTTAAAGAAACGCTCAAGTGGTCCAGCAGTTGGTCAGCCATCAAAAAGAAGTTTTCAGATGTATTTTATGGCATCGTATAATATTGACTATTTTAAAAACTTTGTATTAAGTGATGGTTTTAAAAAGATTTATAAGATGGATGATTCTTTTTACCAGCAAATGGAAAAGGATGAATTGGCATTGTTTAAATTTGCTTTTAAGTTTTTAAAGCAGGTCTTGTTTGGCGAGGTCACGATTCCGCTTCATGCTAATGCAATAGAAGAGCGAATGAAGCATAAGCCGAAAGTAATGAGTAATGATAAGTCTGCAGTGGATTACGATGCAACACTGATTGATTGATTATGTTCCTGTTTTTCTAATAACATTAGGTGGTTGGCTGATAATTCCAGCCATCTGATAAAGTTTTTTCTTATCATAAATAGAAACCATTTTTCGTTTTACAGATAGTATCTTGTTATCGCTGAGTCTTGTAATAATGCGGCTAACTGTTTCAACTGCTAGGCCTAAATAGTTAGCAATGTCTGAGCGAGACATACTTAAGTTAAAGGTATTTGCGGAAAAGTTTCGGCATTCAAAGCGTAGCGATAAAGAAAGCAGGAAAGCCGCTAAGCGCTGTTCAGCTGTTTTTCGACCTAACAATGATGCCAGTGTTTGTTCGTGTTTGATTTCATTGCTTAAGACTTTGAACATTTGGTGTTGTAATTTAGGAATTTCAACAGACAGAGATTCTAATTGTTTGAATGGTATCTCGCAGACACTTGTCGTTTCAAGGGCAACAGCATCAACCGAGTGACAATTATTTGCAATTCCCTCTAAGCCAGCAATTTCTCCCGATAATAAAAATCCATTGATTTGTATTTTTCCATCATTTTGCATAGAATATGTTTTTATTGAACCAGAGTGAATGGCATAAACAGAGTGTAAAATATCGCCATTTCTAAATAAATAATCTCCACGTTGGTACGGTTTTTTTCTGCTGATAATCTTATCCAGTTTTGACATTTGGTTTTTATTTAATCCATCAGGCAAGCAGAGTCTGCCAAGGCGGCATTTATCACATGAAATAGAAGTATTTAAGGTTTTTTTGAAATTATATTCTTTGATAAATGTCATATTACTTCTCTTGAAGGTTGTTCAATGATAAATGTATTATACCTGATTTATATTAGGATTATACCAATAAACAGTGAGACTAAAAAATGATTAATCAAAATGTTTCAGAATTTGATTCAGAACTTATCAAAAAATATGATGTGAGTGGCCCCCGTTATACATCATATCCTACGGCTAAAGAATTTCGTGCTGATTTTAGTGAAAAAGATTATAAACACTACCTTTTACAGAGTAATCAGGATGCTAAAAACCTGTCTCTTTATTTTCATTTACCCTTTTGTGACACCATTTGTTTTTTCTGTGCGTGTAATAAAATTGCCACAAAAGATAGAACAAAGGTTTCCCCTTATTTATCAAGGTTATTGGCTGAAATTGAATTACAAAGTGCTTTAATTGACTCTGATAGAAAGGTTGAGCAATTACATTGGGGTGGTGGAACACCTACTTTCTTTTCACATGAAGAAATGCGCTCTTTAATGGCAAAAACCAAACAATGTTTTAACTTTTTAGATAATGATGAGGGTGAGTATTCGATTGAAATTGATCCTCGTGAAGCCAATGCAGAAACTATTCATGTGCTTCGAGAAATAGGCTTTAATCGTATTAGCATGGGGGTGCAGGATTTTAACGAAAAAGTACAAAAAGCAGTTAACAGGCACCAATCAATTGCTGAAACAGAAAATATTATTAAAGCGTCTCGTGAGGCTAATTTTAAATCAGTTAGCCTGGATTTGATTTATGGTTTACCTTTTCAAACGGCGGATGGTTTTCATGATACGCTTAAAAAAATTATCAATTTAGATCCTGATAGAATCTCACTGTTTAATTATGCTCACCTGCCAAAGCTTTTTAAGCCTCAGCGGCGAATTAATGAAACAGATTTACCGTCGCTTTCTGAAAAACTTGCAATACTGCAAAATAGTGTTGAATATTTAAATGAACATGGCTATGTTTTTATAGGGATGGATCATTTTGCCAAAGAGCATGATGAGATGGTGTTGGCACAACAAAAAGGTTTGTTGCATCGTAATTTTCAAGGCTATTCGACTCATGCTGATTGTGACATGATTTCAATGGGGGTGACTTCAATTGGTAAAATAGGGCCAATTTATAGTCAAAACGAACACTTGATGGATGACTATATTCGTAAGATTGATGATGGACAGTTGGCAATAAAAAAAGGATTGATTTTGACTCAGGATGACCTTTTACGTCGAGATGTTATTCATCAGTTGATGTGTCATTTTTCTATTGATTTTTCAGTGATAGAAAAAAAATATAAAATTGATTTCAAACAATATTTTAGTCAAGCACTAGAGTCTTTTTTGCCGATGATTGATGATGACTTACTTAGTATTAATTCAAGTTGTATTGAGATTTCACCCAAAGGTCGTTTTTTAATCAGAAATATTGTCATGAATTTTGATAAGTATATGAAGCAAGCCCCAGAAGGTACATTTTCTAAAGCAATTTAGCGTGAATGAATAATGGAAAAAAAATTTAATATTATATTTTCAGGCCAGATAATCAAAAATGCTGAGTTATCAAAAGTTATCTATAATTTAGCAAAGCTTTTTAAAACAGACTCTTCAAAAATTAAGCCGATGTTTTCAGGCAAAACTATTTCATTGAAAAAGAACCTGAGTGAGCAAGTTGCAAAGCAATATAAGCAGGCATTAAACAAAGCTGGAGCAGTTGTTTATATTCAAGCGCAGGCATCAATTAATGAATCTAATGAAGAAAATCAACAAGTACAGCAAAAACCTTTGCCAACTACTGAAAATTTTAATTTACTGCCAGCAGGAACAAAAATATTAGATAAGCTTGTTAGAGAAAAAGCACTTGTTATTGATTCAAGTGAACTATCAGTTAATTCAACAAACTCAGATTTTGATGATTGCAAAGAAAGTGTTGAAGCTTTCAGTACAGATATTTCAGGCTTGGATATGTGTGAGGCGGGTGATGAATTAACGGATGAAGATGATGAAATTGTTGTTCCTGAGATTTATGATTTTGATAAATTAAGTATTGCAGAAACAGGTGAAAAAATTTTAGAAGCAAAAAAAGAAAAACAACTGGAGGTTGATATTAGCCATTTGGACGTTGAAAAAGTTAATCCTTTTTCTTAAATGTAGTTATTCTTCAGTCATCTCTCACAATATTTTATCTTTAAATTCACATAAATCTTCGATTAAACATACGCTACATTTGGGTTTTCTAGCGATACAAGTATATCGACCATGTAAAATTAACCAATGATGTGCATCTAATTTAAAGTCTCGAGGAACAAATTTTAATAGTTTTGTTTCAACTTCATCAACATTTTTGCCTGCTGCTATTTTGGTTCTATTGGATACTCGGAATATATGAGTATCAACAGCAATCGTTGGATGGTTGAAGGCCGTATTAAGAATAACGTTCGCTGTTTTTCTGCCAACACCTGGTAAAGCTTCTAAGTCTTTTCGATTGTCAGGTACTTCACCTTGGTGTTTCTCCAGTAATAATTCACAGGCTCTGATGATGTGTTTGGCTTTGCTGTTATATAAGCCAATTGTTTTGATGTGTTTTTTTAAACCCTCTTCTCCTAGGTCAAAAATTTGTTGAGGTGTGTTGGCAATGGGGAAAAGTATCTTTGTGGCTTTATTAACGCTGATATCTGTTGCTTGAGCAGATAATGTGACAGCAACCAATAACTCAAAAGAACTGTTGTAACTTAATTCGGTCGTTGGTTTTGGCGTGGCCTGTTGTAAGCGGTTAAATATTTCCCTTCTTTTTTTAGCATTCATTGTTATTTGATATGGGATTGATGATTATCAATAATATTTTTAATGGCAATAATAAATGCTAGTCCAAAAAATGCACCAGGAGGGAGGATCGCCAATAAAAATCCTGAGTAATTATCAAACACAGTTAGCGTTATCCAGTCAGCCCCATTGCCAAACATCAAATCTGCCTGAGAAAATAACGTACCTTTACCAAGTATTTCTCGCATTGAGCCAAGCAAAACAAGAATAATGGTAAATCCAAGTCCCATCATTAATCCATCCCAAAAAGCCAAAAATACTCCTTGGCGAGAAGCAAATGCTTCTGCTCTACCGATGATGACGCAGTTGGTGACAATTAAGGGAATAAAGATGCCAAGAATTAAGTAGAGTTCATGAAACCAGGCGTTCATGGTTAGCTCAATGATGGTGACAATAGAAGCAATGATTAGCATAAAGACAGGTAAGCGGATCTCTTGGCGCAGTAAGTTCCTGATGAGTGATACCAGTGTGCCAGATAATATCAGTGTTATTGTGGTTGCAATACCAAGGCCTAGTCCATTGATTGCCGTTGATGTCACGGCCAATAGTGGGCATAAACCCAATAATTGGACTAATGCAGAATTATTAGTCCAAAGCCCGTTCAGCGTTATTTTCTTTAAGTTTTCGATATGCATTTCTTTTTCTAGATATCAAAAATGATAAAATAGATTGGCAAAGAGTCCATCAATTGAAATATTGGAGCTAATCTGTTTGATGTCATCTAGTTTTAAAGTTTGTTTTCTGTAGCCAATACCTGCACCGAGTCCCAGATCAGTTTCATAGGTTATACTGACTTCATAGTCAGATAACTCATGATCACCAAAGGAAAGTAGTGATGCTTTGCCACTGGCAGAAAAACCAGAAAATGGTAAGTCAAATTTAGCTTTTGCATAAGCCATTGGGATTGGAGCAGTGAAATTCTGACTTTCAGTGATTGTGCTACTGGTAATTGTAACGCTACCATCAATGTATTTTACACTCACACCAAGATCAAGGTTGACCCAATTGTCCAGAATTTCGTAGTAAATTATTGCGTCATACTGGTTCAATGTTAAAGTGTCACTGATGTTGCCAGTAAATGTAGTATCACCAAATTGAGCATTAACAGTTCCATTTCCCGTTAGATCAATGGTTGAGTATCTGACTTCCACATTTGGTACGAGTGGTACAGGATGTTCTACACTAACCCAGGCAAAGCCCTGTGCTTCACCAGATAAACCCAGGTTGTCTTCTAAATTAACATCATTGATATTGCTGCCATTATTCCTAATTGTTCCAGAAGGTGAATGATTCCATATGCCTCCGCCAATGGTGAAACCAATAAAATCAGCTGAAGCGGATGAAATGTGTAAAATAGATAGTAAAAAGATTGCGGGTAATTGTTTCATGTGAAATTGACCTAAATATTAATTAAAAATTGAATCGTCCCTCAGTTGTTGGAGTTATTATAGAGGTCAATTCGTGAATAATATAGTTAATTGGTTTGTATGTGTATTAATAAAATTAATGCGCATATAAAAAATTACTGAATATTTTTTATTGAAAGTTTTATTTATATGATGATAAGATTAATCACATGAGGAGATATAAAGGCAAATAAATTGCTAATAATAAAAAACCTCAAATTACTTAAATAACCATCAAAGCGAGGAAGTTTATGAAAATATGTTCACATGTACGTGGTTTGTGTTTAAGAAGTCCTGTTACATCTCATGTTATTAGCGCAACAGGTGTTGCATTAATGATCGGTTCTATTTGGGTTGCGACTCAATATCAAGGGGCGATACATGCTTGGGTTGCACAAAACTTCCTGTTACATGGGTTTATTTTTGGCGTTGCGCTGGTTGCCGATATTGTATTGACATCTGCTTTTATCTGTTTAGGTTTTTCTGACTGTTCTAAAGACCAGTCAACCGTTCATCAATCATATCATGGTGGACGCTCTAGAGTTTTTCCAGAAAACTGGTCAGGTGCGTTAGGAAAAAATCCTCGTAGAACTTCATAAATAGCATCATAGCTGTATAAAAAGCCACTGTCTTGTTATAAGACAGTGGCTTTTTTCGTTCTAAAGACTATAAATATATATTATATTTATGAACTTTGGAGTGTGAACAAATGAATGCAAGTATCGATACAGGAATGCGAATACCTGTTTTTATTAATAATAGAAATCGTGTGACTACCTTAAAGTTGCAATTACAATGGCTTGAAACTCATGCCGATCAATTTAAAATTATTATTCTTGATAATGATTCCTCTTTTCCTGCCTTATTGACTTTTTATAAAACTTTATCGAAAGATATTGATCTGATTAAACTGAATCGAAATATCGGTCCTTTTGCTGCATGGGTTGGTGGTTATGTCGATCAGTATAAAAATAATGAAGGTTATTATGTTGTCACAGATTCTGATGTTGTAGCCGATCCTTCGTGCCCACCTGATTTTATTGAGACGTTTAAAATGATCATCAACAGCAATGCTCAGTTGAATAAGGTTGGCTTTTCTCTGGATATTTTTAATATACCTGACGAACAACCTGAAAAATGGCGAATTATTACTTCCCAATTAGGCGCATGGTCAAATAATATTGGTCACAATTGTTTCTTAACTAACATAGATACCACATTTGCATTGTATAAAAAGGGGCTTTCGATACCTTATTTTTATAACGTAAAAAGTCAGGATATTGATGCATTTCATCGACCCGAAGGTTTTTTACGAGGAGTAAGGACAGGATACCCTTATCTTGCCAAACATTTACCATGGGACCCTAATTGTTCACACATTGAGGGGGAAGAAGAGTATTATAAAACTCATGTGGCTAAATGGGGATTTGATAATCATTCAAGAAAAGTATTTGATTTAAATGCCTAATCAAACATGTTAGCTATTATTCCCAAACCAGCAAAACTAACTTTATTATCAGGTTGTTTTACATTAAATAAACAAACTTATCTTAAAGTTGACCCATCTAATGCAGAGCTCATTCAATTAACAAATTTTCTGAATTTAACCTTTTCAAATGCCTTGGGTTATCAGCTCAATTTAAATAATGTGTCTTCGTTATCAAAAAAAAACAATATTATCCAATTTGTTTTGGAGGAATCATCTGAGTTGCAAGGAGATGAAAGTTATTATTTAGAAATAAAACCTGAAGCCATTCTTGTTAAAGCAAGAAAAATTAATGGATTATTTTATGGGTTGATGACGCTTCGGCAATTATTACCTGTAGAAATTGAATCTAAAAAAATAATCGCAAATATTGAATGGAAAATACCTTGTCTTCAATGTGAAGATAAACCACGATTTAGTTGGCGAGGTATGCATTTGGATGTTTCTCGGCATTTTTTTTCAGTTGATTTCATTAAAAAATATCTTGATTTGTTGGCAATGTATAAATTTAATGTTTTTCATTGGCATCTGGTTGATGATGGAGGCTGGCGAATTGAAATTGAGAAATATCCATTGCTGACTGATCTGACTGCCTATCGTTTAGATAATATGGAGGTTTGGCATCCCAGGCATTTGAGTTTTCAACAAAAAGATTGTGCTCAAGCATTGCATGGAGGTTTTTACACCAAACAACAAATAGTTGAAATAATTGATTATGCAAAAGCAAGGCATATTCGTGTTATTCCTGAAATAGAAATGCCTGGCCATTCTCAAGCTGCTTTATTTGCCTATCCTCAATATCAATGTGCAGGTGCAGCACAATCCTTAACAGAGCCTTATTTATATAATCATCAAAATGTTTATTGTCTGGGAAAAAAAGAGACTTATCATTTTCTAAAAAATATTTTAGATGAGGTATTTGAATTATTTCCCGAATCCATTGTACATATTGGTGCAGATGAGGTGGATCAACGGTTCTGGAATAATTGTCCCGATTGTGCCAATTTTATGAAGCAACACCAATTAAGAAATGGGGATGATTTGCAAAGCCAATTTGTTCATGAAATGGATGCTTTTTTAAGTCAAAATAACAAAACACTGATGGCATGGGATGATATTTTGTTGGGTGGTCATGATAGTCCAACAAATGCCACGATTATGTCATGGAGAGGAGAGCAATGGGCGGCTAAGGCCGCCAAATCTAAAAATTACACGGTAACGTGTCCTGCATGGCAGTGTTATTTTGATTATTCATATCGAGCGGTTCCTTTGGAAAATGTTTATAACTATGATCCTGTTCCTGCTGAATTAAATGAAGCGGAGGCAAAATATATTTTGGGAGTGCAAGGTAATGTCTGGACGGAATTTATGACGAGTGAATCACAAGTTGAATACATGGCGTTACCCAGAATGTTGGCAGTGTCAGAAGTGGTTTGGACTCAAGTTGAAAATAAAAACTTAGATGACTTTATGCAACGTTTGACCATTTCCTCAACACGGCTGACATTGGCAGAGTATTGTTATTGTCCTCTTGAATTAATCAGTGAGAAAAACTTAACCGCATAATTATTTTTAATCATAACCTAGTGTTATTTAAATGTGTTGCATAAAATTGATGTTATGTAGACAAAAATAATAAAGGGGTCAATGATGGATAACCATAATATTGCAACAGCAAATAAAGTATATGAAGCTTGTAACGTCCTGTCTGAAGAAAAAAATAACTGGAGTCGATATGATGTAAGAGATTATGTTGGCGGTGGTTCTATAGAAATTATCGATCTCCTCATTAATTCCTGGCGTAAAATACAACCCCTCAAAGAGAAAGCTCCAACCACTTCAGATGAATTTTTAGTCAATATCGTGAAAGGTATTGAAGAAAAATACAATAAACTTTCTAAAGAAATGAACGATTCTGTTAATAGCCATAAGATTATTTTTGAAGAAACAACGGCTCAATATTCCACTCAGTTGGAATCAATCAAAACAGAAAGCCAGAATAAAGAAAATAAGCTGATTTCATTAACTAGGAATTATCAAGAAATTGACTCTAAATTTTCACAGCAGTCAAATGAACTGGCTGAAAAGAATCAAAAAATTGATGAGATAAGTGAAGAAAATAAAAAACTTAAAAGTCAATTAACAAAATTGATGGAAGAAAGAACCATTGCTCGTAATAATTATAAACATGAAATTGAGCAATTACAGCAACAGCAATTACAGCAGGCACAAGTCATTTATGACAAACATCAAGTGGCTTTGAAATCACAGAAAATAAAAATGTCAGACTTACACTGTCAGACAACACAGCGACTCAAAAAACAAGTATCTTATTTGGTTACAGAACAAGTTGCACTAGAAAAAAATCATCGAATAGATAAACAAAAACTATGCGAACAGCAGGAGTCATTAATTCAGCATTTGAATTCAAAACATGAAAAAGAAATAAACAATCAAAAAGAAGAATTAGACAATCAAAGAGAAGATTCTGAAAAGCGCATGATGGTGATGTTAGATCAAGAACGTGAAGAAAATCAGTCAATGTCTGAAATGTATCAAGCAGATAATGACAAACAACAAGAGGAAAATCTGTCTTTACAACAGTTATTGACCGCAAATAATAAAAAAATGGATATTTTACAGAAGCAAATGAATAAGCATAAAAATCTATTTTTAGACGAGCAAAAACAAAAAAATGAACTGATGAATGAATTGACTCAAATCAAAACAGAACTTTCTTCTGCAGAAATGGGATTACAATCCTTACTGAGTAAAGAAATGATTTTGGGTGAATTGAAAGAATCTATGCACCAATTAAGAGCTGATCTGGCAGAAGCCTCTTAATAATTATGGTCACAGGGACAATTCAAAATTAACCTTTATATTTTTGATTTTTTGTCAGCAGGCCACGTTACTCAAACAGTTGTATCATTCGACTATGCATCTGTTTTTGAGCCTTGCCTGCGAACAAAATGTCTTCGAAAATTGTAAAAGTTAATTTTGAGTCATCTAAGGTAACGCGCAATAAATAAACATCCAACTTACTTGTTTTTTTGTCCACCTTTTTTGCGCTTCAAAGGTGAACAAAAATCTTGCTCAATTTGGACATTTATTTATTTCACTTTCCCTAAGTTGAATAAAATATCTTATCTAAATACTATTTATGATGGGCATACCTTCTTCGTTCTACTTTTTGGTTTGGCGAAAATATTGGAAAAACAATAATAAAAATAGAGAAATATAATGCAAAATCCAACCCACAAAGAAGACAATGAACACATCGAAACAAAAACCACCACGTGTTATATGTGTGCCTGTCGATGTGGTATTCGGGTTACTTTAAAAAATGGTGAAGTCAAATATATTCAGGGTAATCCTGAACACCCCTTAAACAAAGGTGTGATGTGTGCAAAAGGGGCTTCGGGTATTATGAAGCAATATTCACCTGCACGTCTGAATAAACCCTTATTGCGTAAAAAAGGTGCTGAAAGAGGTCTCAATGAATTTGAAGAAATCAGTTGGGAAAAAGCTTTTGAAATAATGGAAGCTCGGCTTGCAAAAATACGTGAAACCGATCCTAAAAAGTTTGCATTATTTACGGGGCGAGACCAAATGCAAGCATTAACAGGGTTATTTGCCAAACAATTTGGCACCCCCAATTATGCCGCACATGGTGGCTTTTGTTCGGTCAACATGGCTGCTGGAATGATCTATACCATTGGTGGTTCATTTTGGGAGTTTGGTGGGCCTGACCTTGAAAGAGCTCGTTTGTTTATCATGTTCGGCACTGCAGAAGACCATCATTCCAATCCTTTAAAAATAGCCTTGTCAAAATATAAACGATCAGGTGGTCGCTTTATTTCTATTAATCCAGTTAGAACGGGTTATTCGGCCGTTGCTGATGAATGGGTGCCTATCAAACCAGGTACTGATGGTGCTTTATTATTGGCGCTTATTCACGAAATTATTGAGTTGGGTTTATACGACCGTGATTTTTTAGTGCAATACACCAATGCGGCTGAATTGGTTGATACGGATGCTGAAAGTGATCAAGACGGATTATTTGTTCGACGTGAAGAAGAAGCCCAAGAAGGCAAATGCTTTGATCCTCAAGATAAATTGTGGTGGGATCGACAAACCAACAAAGCCGTTAAAACCCATACTGAGAATATTGACCCCTTTCTTTTGGGTGAATTCACCATGGAAGATGGCAAAACAGTTAAGCCAAGTTTTCAATTACTGGTTGATCGGGTTAAAGAATATACCCCTGAATGGGCAGAAAGTATCACGGGAATACCTGCGGATACCATCAAAAGACTGGCTCATGAAATGGGTATTACTGCCCGAGATTATCAAATAGAATTGCCAATTGAGTGGACAGATACTTGGGGAAAAGACCATGAAACGGTGACAGGAAATCCTGTTGCATTTCATGCGATGCGTGGTTTAGCCGCACACTCCAACGGCTTTCATACCATCAGGTCGCTCTCTATTTTAATGACATTATTAGGAACAATTGATAAGCCTGGTGGTTTTCGTCATAAAGCCCCTTTTCCTCGCCCCATTCCACCTTGTGCAAAAACACCCAAAGGTCCTGAAGGTGTTCAACCTAATACACCATTGGCAGGAATGGCATTGGGGTGGCCTGCGGATCCAGATGATTTATTTGTCGATGATGATGGGCAGCCCGTTAGATTGGATAAAGCTTTTTCATGGGAACATCCATTGTCTGTGCATGGCTTAATGCACAATGCCATCACCAATGCCTGGCGAGGTGACCCCTATAAAATAGATACCATGTTAATTTTCATGGCAAATATGGCATGGAACTCCTCAATGAATACCACAGAAGTTCGCGAGATGCTGAATGACAAAGATGAAAATGGAGAATTTAAAATTCCTTTTCTGATCGTTTGTGATGCTTTTCAATCTGAGATGGTGGCCTATGCTGATTTGGTCTTACCTGATACCACTTATCTTGAGCGTCATGATGTTATGTCAATGCTGGATCGTCCAATTTCAGAATTTGAAGGTCCTGTTGACTCCGTTAGAATTCCCGTTTTACCTCCATCAGGAGAATGCAAACCATTTCAGGAAGTGGTGATAGAACTAGGCAGTCGATTAAAACTACCTGCCTTTGTTGATAAAGAGGGTAAGCGTAAATATCGAGATTATCCAGATTTTATTACCAACCATGAAACAGAGCCAGGCTCAGGTATTGGTTTTCTGGCGGGTTGGCGAGGTAAAAGTGGTGAAAAATTCATGACGGGTGAACCTAATCCGCAACAGTGGGAGATGTACGAAAAAAATAATTGTGTCTATCACTATGAATTGCCTCGTTCGTATCAATACATGCGTAATTTCAATCAAGGTTATTTGAAATGGGCAAGACGACATCGTTTAACTCGCTTTGTTGAACCGATTACCATCCATTTGTATTCTGAAGTTTTGCAAAAATTTAAATTGGCTGCGCAAGGCAAATATGGGGAAAGACGACCCCCTGAACATTTACGGGAAAGAGTCGAGACATACTTTGATCCATTGCCATTTTATTATACTCCGTTGGAAACTCAGTTGACGGATACTCAAAAGTATCCACTCAATGCACTGACGCAAAGACCCATGGCAATGTATCATTCGTGGGATTCACAAAATGCTTGGTTGCGACAAATTCACAGTCATAATTATTTGTATGTTAATCGTAAAACCGCTCTGGAAAATGGCATTGCCAATGACGACTGGATTTGGGTTGAGTCAATGCATGGCAAGGTTCGTTGTATGTGTCGGCACAGTGAAGCAGTAGAGCCTGGGACCGTTTGGACTTGGAATGCCATTGGTAAGGCCCGTGGTTCATGGGGCTTGTCGGAACAGAGTAATGAATCACAAAAAGGTTTTTTATTGAATCATTTAATTTCAGAAGAATTGCCTGGAGACGAGCATTTGTCAAATTCTGACCCAGTTACGGGGCAAGCGGGTTGGTATGATGTTCGAGTAAGAATCTACAAAGCAGAAGCTGACGAACCTGAGCAAACATCACCTCAGTTTGATTTTCCTAAGAAGATTAAAGGTTTGGGAAAAGTCAGTCAATGGTTGACTTATGTGGCAGGAAAAGGAGGCAAATCATGAGTCAGCTTGCATTGGTTATTGATTTAAATGTTTGTGTCGGCTGTCATGCATGTGTGACCAGCTGTAAAGAATGGAATACTTCGGGACTTGCAGGTTATTTATCTGATAAAAGACCTTATGACAAAGACCCGACAGGTACATTTTTTAATCGTGTACAAAGTTTTGAAATTGGACAGTTTCCAAAAACCGAAATGGTTCATTTCCCTAAATCTTGTTTGCATTGTGAAGAACCACCTTGTGTGCCTGTTTGTCCTACTGGCGCCAGTTATAAGCGAGAAGAGGACGGTATTGTTCTGGTTGATTATGATAAATGTATCGGTTGTAAATATTGCTCTTGGGCTTGTCCTTATGGTGCTCGTGAATTAGACGAACATCAAAAAGTGATGAAGAAATGTACTCTGTGTGTTGATCGAATTTATGACCAAAGTATTGTTGAAGATGAAAGAAAACCTTCTTGTGTTTTATCCTGTCCAACCAGTGCCAGATTATTCGGTGATGTGCATGACCCTGACTCAGATGTTTCAGAAAAAATTCGTGAACAAGGTGGCTATCAGTTAATGCCTGAATGGGGAACTAAGCCCGCCAATCATTATTTACCCAGAAGAAAAACATCATTAACCATTCATCATGATGAGCTGGTTAGAGCAGATAATCCACTGAAAAAAGAAGAGCAATTACCTCAACCAGATTTTGATGATCCATCATTAGATGATGTAACAAGTTGGTAAAAATAACTGTTCACACCATTCATTTTTTGCTTTTATTTTGGCATTATTTTTGTACTCAAATGGCCACATATAACATATGCCCCATTCTCCGTGCGAAAATGCCTTGAACTGAAGCAAAATCTAAAAGATGTAAACCGTTGTTGTTGTATTTTAAAAAAGAATTATAAAAATAAGGAAAAAATATGCATCCCGCATTCTCTGTTATTTTTTTGACCACTTTAATTGGTTTGGGGCAAGGACTTTTTTTAGCACTCTATACCGAGCAGGTTTATTCAATACTTAAAGTTTTGCAAACACAGGTCTATATTGAATATTTTAGCAAAGCAAGTATGGTTTCATTGGGATTGTTGGTATTGGGGTTGATTGCCTCATTTTTTCATTTGGGGCATCCCGAGAGAGCTTGGCGGTCTGCCACTCAATGGCGAACTTCATGGTTATCCCGTGAAGTCATTGTGTTGCCCATCAGTATGTTCTTTATTTTTGTGTATGGTTGTATTTACCATTTTGATTTAAATGCGACATTATTTAATGTGGGTGAAATACCCATCAATATTTCCCTTATTGTGGGATTTATTGCCACTTTAATGACTTTTTCTCTCTATGTTTCTACTGGAATGATTTATGCTTCGATCAGATTTCTGCAAGAATGGCATTCGCCCTTAACTGTAATTAATTATACCTTAATTGGTGTTGCATCAGGCTTTACATTAGCGGCTGCCATCGCCTCAGAATTTGCTCCAGGATTATTGAATTTTTACACAGGTTGGTCCATCGCTTTGATTATTATCGCATTTATTTTTCGATTATTTTCATTGCTTAGAAACAAAAACTTACGACCTAAATCAACGGTGCAGACGGCCATCGGTATTCGGCATAGCCAAATAAAACAAATCAGTCAGGGATCAATGGGTGGGTCATTCAACACCAGAGAATATTTTCACGGTAAAAAAGAGAGTTTTGTACACTCGGTCAAATGGATTTTTATTGTAATGGGCTTTATTTTGCCTTTGTTGCTGTTAATTTCCAATTTCTATTTTAATGATCAAAATATTTTATTGGCAGCCGTGTTGATTCAATATATTGGTTTGTTGTTTGAGCGTTGGTACTTTTTTGCAGACGCCAATCACCCGCAAAATATTTATTATCAGATGATTTCATGAAAATGGGGAAGATGAATTAATCTGTCATGCTTATAACTTGCTCTAATAAAGCGCTGACATCAGGAGGTGTCACATGATGCCAGAATTTTCCGCCGACCAAGCGGACATTAACGCCTTCTTCACAATGACCGAAGCAAGTAATACGTTCAACGGAAATGCTAAGATTTTGTCGGTGAATTTCTTTTTCTAATGCTTCTGCAATTGCAACGCTACCACGACTGTGACAAGAGGCTTTAGATAGGCGTTGATGAGTGCAAACCAGTAATTGTCGTGACATTATTCAATAATGTAGTGTTTCTGAATGTCTTTCGTTATCTCCCATGTCGCAGAGAACCCCGCAGGAAAAGTCAACAAATCACCTCTCTTTAACTTGAAAGATTCCCCATCATCAGGAGTGATTGTGGCTTCTCCTCGAATAATGTAACAGGTTTCCTTTCTTTTATAAGTCCAGGGAAAAGTCGAGACTTCTTTTTTCCAAACCTGCCAGTCATAAACACCAATGACATCCAATTTGGCAGGGGATGGGTTGTGTTCGATATGTATATCCATAATTGTATTTCCAATAGTGTGAAATGTATGGGGTAATTTATTGAGGATCAAAAATCACATCTTCGTATAAATCAATCAATTCACATCTAAAATCAATGCTTTTGAATATTACCACAGACTCTGTATTTTCATGGCTACTTAAAATCCATTGATTATTGGATTGTCGATGATATTGTTCGACATAATAACGACGTGGATCAATCAATATGTATTCATCAAGACTTAAGTAGGTGACCATAATTATATTAACATTTTCACTCAATATTTTCCGCCCTTTGGCACTACTACTCTGACCGAATAGACCTCTATGCAATCAGAGCAGTAACACCAAAGGTCAAAAAATCTTGAGCAAAAATTTTGTTAAGATAATATGGTCACCTACTTAATAGTTTGCGATAGAGTATAAATTTTTCACCTCTGTCT